>Ga0315903_10000048_pt1 | contig 175108 bp, 261 predicted proteins | sample LakEriMetagenome_7_FD_203524 | JGI IMG/M metagenome (GOLD analysis project Ga0315903, IMG submission 203524) | Freshwater fungal communities from buoy surface, Lake Erie, Ohio, United States - Buoy 2 MA119 | ecosystem: Environmental > Aquatic > Freshwater > Lake | place: USA: Lake Erie, Ohio...
TAGTATCTGTTTCAGCTAATGTTTGTAATAGAGGTAAGAAATATAACTGAATCAACATTTTAGTATCAAATACTTCGCTTTCAATTTTGTGACCGTATCTTCCACTTAGCATTGCCATATCAAAACTCGCATTTTGAGCAACTAATATATTTGGTGAGTAATTACTAACCCATCTGAAAAAGTCATCTACTATATCTTTTTCATTTTTATATTTATAATCACCTGATCCATAGTGATTAAACCCCAATACCCACTTAGTTTTATCCTCAGGTTGTAGAAACTTTGATTTAGTTTCATCTGTTAATTTTATCTTTTCATCAAATGTTCCTATTTCACTAAAATTGTTTGATTTGAAATCATACTGAGTTGCTATTGCAGATACTTGAGTTAATTGTTGTTGTTTTGGACCACCTAACCCAGTCGTTTCGGTGTCGCACCAGATAAACGGCAGTGTGGATTTAGATTCTAACCACTCTAATATTTCTGGTATAGTTTTATACCACATTTTATTTTCATTCAATCCTTCCTCTACCTTATCAAAATGTATATAAACTTGCTCAGATATCGTTCCTTCATTAAGTGTTTTAATTTTTGTTGAAAATCCTTCAGATTCTAAATAACTTATAGTTGCCTCAACAACAGGACTTATTTCATTCCAAAACTCATCGTGAGTTAGTCTTCTTTGATTTTTAATCCAAACATAAGGACCATGTAACCAATAGTGTTTTTTATCTTTCGGTCTTATTAAGTCAATAAATGAATTAAGTTTGGAAGGTGACTCTGTGAATCCACTGATATGTGGTCTGTATCCTAAATCTTCTAATTCTAAAAGAATATTTCTTAAATAAGATTCCAATTCCAATCTAATTGGACTAGTTGGTAGTTTCCACTCAGAGTCATATTCTATACCTTCATGTTTAATTGATTCATTTGTTTTATAGTCAAATTTAACTTTTTCACCCGATGGCATTGAGTAAGTAATCTTATCAACATTTTTTACTTCATATTTATAACCAGGATTGACATACTTTTTACCTGTTCCCTTTTTAACATAAGCAATTGTTATGTGTGGTTTGTAATCAGGATACTGATCTGAATTAGGAAACTTAGAAAGCTCATCGTGTAAGTATTGTAAAGCACCATCCGGTTTTACATTAAACTTAACAACATCAAACTTCTCATTCTCAAAGATATCTATACCATCTACTACTATGTTTATATTGTCTGTAAAGTTATCAAATACAGATTTTACCATATCTGGAGTTACCGTATCATGAAGACCATAGAGTAAAGTAAGGTGTGGGTTATTTTGAATTCCGTATGTTGAATCTCCTTCTTCTTCATAAATATCTTCCTCATCAATAGATGATGTTATCTCATTCCAGTTACTAACTGGGATTTCGACCATAACACATCCATATTGATAGCCTGATGACTCCTTAATAAATTGTATGTAGTTTTTGATTTTCATTAAAATGCTCTTCGTCGTTCTTTTTTATTTTTAAATATTTCGATAAATATATAATCTCTATATTCTGAAAATTGCAATTTATAATCAGGATATTTATCTGATAATCTTTTTAGACTAACTTTGACTTCTTGTAATAACTCGTTGTTAGTGTTATGATTTTCAATATGGTTATAAATAGAAGAATTTTGGTCACCAATAAGATTTGCTGTCTTAGCAGTTTTGTGGTCTATATCAACTATCGTTTTTAATGTAATAGTTATATATGGTTCTGTTTGATCACCCATCAACATGGAGACTGAATCTCTTTCTATTAATTTTATTTCAGCTCTCTCATCATCTAATAATTCGGCAAAACATTGATAAACATAATCATAATCTATGTAATCATTTTCACTTTCATTAAATCTTCTTAGCCTTTTCATTATATTTCTCCTATTTTATATAGTTTTTTATTTTCATTAAAATGGATATTGTTCTTTTTTCTCTTCACCACCAAATATGTTAATATGAATTGAATAACCAAATATGTCAAAATTAATTTTATAAGTTGGATATTCTTCTGATAATCTATTTAAAGCAACTTCAACTTCTTGTAACAATTCGCTATTTGATTTTACGCCGTTTATGTAGTCAAATAATTTAGACCTTTCAATAGTGACAGTTCCTCCGTTATCTCTTCTTTCTGGATTAGATTGATTAATTTTCAAATCTATGGTAATATACTTTTGATAATCATTTTCAAATTCTCTAATTTGTGCTTTATTATCATCTAACAATTCAGCGAAGCACTGATAAACATAATCATAATCTATATCAATTTTACTTTCATTAAATCTTCTTAGTCTTTTCATTATATTTCTTCTATTTTATATTTCATAAATCTCATAAACTTGTTATGTAATTCATTTCTATCCTCTACATTAAATACAAGGTTATTAACTTTCATGTAACTAACCATTCTTGGAAAATCATCTATTTTAGATATCTTATAACCTAAGTAGTCTAAACTATCTTCTAAGTGTTGATATTCTTCTGGATAAATCCTACTCAAATCTCCAGTTGTTTGTTTATAAACAAACATGTCAAATCCACTTTCATCTGGAACTAATTTTATTAAAAATAAAAAAGAACGTTCTTTTTCAGGTACACTATTTAAAAATTCATCTATGTCTAAATTAATAAAGAATATATCTTTACTATCATCATTTTTTATAACAGCTATCTTATAGTCGTCTATTTGATTCTCAAAACAAGAAAGAATGACTTCTTCTAATTCCTGTTTAGACTCAAATAATTTATATGATTTAAGAAACCTCATAATTGTATATATTAATTTGTCATCTTAAAAAGGATTATTATCTTTGTAGAAATAATTAAAAGATGGCAAGAGAAAAAGATATTATTAGATTAGAGAAAGAGATTAAAAGTAAAATGGCTCAGATTAAAAACAAAAAATTAGCACCATCTGAGTCTGGTATTGGAAAACTTATCAATCTAATGAAAACTTTTGATGAGCCTCTTTTTGATAAATTGATGTCTGATTATAAACAGATACTCAAAGATATAAAGTAATTATTTAACTTTAATCTTCATCTTAGTTCCGGTTGATATCTTTTCACAACTAAGTTCAAATCCGTGCTCTTTGATAATTGCTAAACAGATATTCAGACCAAGTCCGGCCTCTTCAATATCTTTGTGTTTAGCTTTAATAATCTTTTCAAATTGTCTTTCTGAAAGACCTCTACCATTGTCTTCTACAACTATGTTATCTTCTTCTAAATAAATCTTGACTAATTTATTCTCACTATCATTATATTTGAGACCATTTTTAATTAAGTTGTCAACAGCATTCCAGAAAAGTGTTTCATTTGCCTCTAAAGTTGTAAGTTCTCCTAATTCAACTTGCTGATGATAAGAAGTTTTAGAAATTGAATCTTCTAATAATTGTCTGATATCAACTTCTTTCTTTTCCAAAACAACATTTTGTTTTACTAAGTTTGTAAATTCATAAACACTCTTATAAACTTTTTGAGTGTGATTTAAACCTTCTCTAATCATTTTAACTGATCCGTCAATCTTTAGATTTTTTAACTCATCTGGAGTAATTCTTTTTTCCAAAGATGAAATTCCTCTTGGTATATAAGTATTGATTCCTGAATGCATATCGTGTCTGATTATTCTAGCAGCATGTTCTAAATAAGTATTCTTTTTATTTATGTCTTCTAATTGTCTTTCAATTTCTTTATCTTGAACTTTAATAGTTCTTCTTTGTAAAAGTGCTAATACAGAAAGTATAAGAACGGTGATTGCTAAAATAGCACCCCATAGCCAATTTTTGATAACTTGTTTCTCTTCCTTTAATGTTTCTTTGTCAATATTCAAATCAATTACTTGTTTCTCTTTCTTTAAGGATTTGATATTAACATCTTTAGCATCAATTAGGTCTTGACTGCCATTGTTATCTATTAATTGCTTTTTTTCTTTTTGGATTTTTTCAATTTGATTATCAATTTGTTTAGAAAGATTTTCTAAATCTTCTTTTGATAAACTATTAAATGTTTGTGGAAGATTTTTAAGAAAATCTGCATCTTTTTTAAGACTTTGTAATTCAGAAATACTCAATTCTGTTTTAGATTCTTCAGTTTTTTTCTCCAATTTATATTCTTTTTCTAACTCATTTCTAATTTCCTTTCTAATTTGAGAAATATTATTATAGTATGAGCTATCTCTAAAAACGTCTTTTAGTCTAACTCCTTTTTTTTCAGAAAATCTTTTAATTTTAGAAAGGTAAAAGTCAGCTTCTTGATAAAGGCCTTTATTATAAAACTCTACTCCTAACTCTCTATAAAGTCTTGCTTGTTCAGTAGTTATTTTATTTACATCTTCTAATGAAGCTGGATTTAATTTATAAATTAATTCCATTATAGTCTCATCTTCCGGCAAGATAGGAACACCTTGGTCATAAACTGCCTCATATTCATTTATCTTATTGTAAATAACATTTTCAGACTTATTTTTTAATGTGTCAATATATTGATTAAAATTTATTTGAGAAAATAAATTGCATGAGAATAAAGTTATTAAAGTTAAAAGTAGTGGTTTCATAAATCTATATATTAATAAAAAATATTAATAGAAAGTATTTTTCAACTCAAATTCAATGTCATCATCATCACTTTTTTCAAAATCAAAATCGAATCCCATATTTACAATATATGATGCGACACAATCAACCATCATTGGATCCGCTCCTCTTTCTTCCATGTATTTCATATAGTCTTGAATAGTGAAACTACCTTTCTCATTTTTTAGTTTTTGTAATTTAGGTAAAATGTCTTTAGCGATATCTTCATGAATATCAGAGTCTAATTTTCCGTAAGATTCAAAAGTTTTTAAATGTCTCATATCTATATTTTTTTTACATTTCTTCTACCCAAGGTTTCTTACCTCTTCTTTCAAGTTTCTCACACATATCTTTCCACTCATTAGGCTCAAATTTAAGTGCATTTTCTTTTAAGAATTGTCCTACTTGTTTTTTTAAGTCACCATTTGGAAGTTTTCTTGTATGACCCATCCAAGCAAAAGCATCAACAAATCCAGATTTACAACCTTTTGACATTTGGTCATTTATAATATCCATTCTACCATATTCAGCAGCCCATTTAACTACAAAGTTTTTACCAGCTTCTTCTGATTTAACTCCATATTTTAATAACATTTGGTATCCAGCAAAATAAGATTCTCCAATCTCTGTAAGACTTTTCCAAGATCCTTTACAAACTTTTCTGATTGGAAGATTTGAATTAAAGTTAGCATCAGCTCCTGCTTTTAAACAGAATTCTAAAGCATCTTCATCACAAACAATGTTATTAAATACATCACCTGTAAGAACCGCGTGATTAGAAACTAACAACTTAATCATTTCCATATCTTTAGCTTTAGCAATTGCTGAATCAGCTCCTTTTTGTAAGTTAGGTGTTCCACCCAACGCAAAAATCATTTTAACTCTTTCTATATCATTATCTTCAACAGCATTGATAAGAGCTTTTCCATTATCTCTATTTATGTCAGCTCCAAATTCTTTAACATATCCTTGTAAATCAGCCGCTGTAATAGTCCTTTCTCTACCAGTTTCTGGGTCCGGAATAGTTTTCTTAATAATAAATCTTTCAGCGTCTTTTGCTCTCTTTCTTCTGTCAATTTCTTCTTGACTAAGAGGTTGTAAGATATCAAAAAGACTATCACCAATCTCGTATTCATTCTCCCATTGTTTTAAGAGTGATTTAAACTCACCACCTATATAATTATTATTCACTGTTTGACAAGCACCATTATCCCAACTTCTATTCGGTTTCATTGTAATTCCAATAGTCCATCTAGTATTTGTAGATGAAAGATTAAAATTATAAATGTAGTATTGAATATTATACTCACCTAAATAACTATTCCAGTGAGACTCGGTATTCACAATACAGTGTGAGCAGTGAGAGTTTAGCATTTTGTTAGCCGCGTAAGAATTGACCTCTACTATCATAATACCAGATACATTGTAAATAACTTTACATCCTTTAACACCAAGTAAGTCATTTACTTTATTAATCTTTTCAATTCTATCAGAGTATCCTTCTGTTCCAGAGGCGTCTAAGTGTTGTTTTGCAGCTCTGATAAACTCAACAAGTGGATTTTCCTCATTATTAAATCTAGCTAATCTACTTCTCCAAACTAATTTTCCAAAATTTGGATTTGGTTTTCCATCTCTTGTTGTCTCCCAATTATCAACAAGCATTTCGCCAAAGAAAGTTTTCCAAATAATTTCTTTTTTATCATCTGGAGTGATACTTTCAAAACCAACAGCTATTTCTATTAGTTGTTCCATTTGAAGTTCAGTTGCTGAGTTAGCAGCTTTTTTCAATTTTGGAGGAAGAGTATCAATAATTTTTTTAACCTTTCTATAGTCTCCTAATTTATCTAATTCATCCGAAAGAATCTCAGCATTTGTATGATTGTTAGATGGATTTGGAATTGACTCATCTATAAAGTTAATATCAAATTTCTTTGGAAGTTTATCTAACAAGTCTTTATATTCTATAAGAAGACCATAAAGTCTTTCAACTTCTTCATAAGATATTCCTTCAATGAAATACATATAAACAAAATTATAAAGATATCCGATGTTTGGTTGAAAAAGGTCTCTTAGCTTAACAAACTCTTCATTGCGTTCAAGATTTCTAACTTGTTCATCTGTTAATCTAACATCTCTCATTTTCATTCTGATTTCGTTAAATTGTTCCGGTGTAAAGTCATTTTTAGAAAGACCTTTCTTTTCACCATTTCTTAATTGGTAATCTAACTCAGAATCAACAAATTTTAAATCAGTAGCCAACTTTTTTATAACAAATTGGTCTTTCAAAAACTTTTTTGATTTATCAAGATTCTCATTAAGAGGATGTAAATTAGTAAATTGGTTATATCTAAATAACTTCATAAATTTATTTTTTCTTTTTTGATTCTCCAGCAAACGGACTTAATAAATGTTTTAGATTCCAAGATGGAATAAATTTCTTATTATGTTTTTCATAGTCTTCGTATGATTCAATTCCTGAATCTACAACATTTTGATAGTATTGGATATTAGCACCTTGTTTATTTAAGTCGGATATTCTATCTCCAATGTCAATTCCTTTGGTCATTTTTCTTAACTTATTCCATTGATCGACCGTTTGTTGTCTTGGAAGAGATTCGTTTACATAATCTACAAAGTTTAAAATCTTAGACTCAGATAACTGACCTTTAGACATTTCAATCACCTCTTTTGATGTTGTTGTGAAATAAAGACCGTCTTTTATAAACTCATTTCTGTTTGCAATTGAAACTCCATTTTTACCAGGAAAAGCCGTTATAACAGAAAGAACTACTTTATCTCCTAATTTACCTAATTTAGCTCCAATAAAACTTAAAAAGGTAGTTTTTTCACCTTCACCCTGTTTTACTTTAATATTAAATTCATTACCTCTAGAATCTTTGTATGTATAAACATTCATAGATTTAAATTCATCTGAATTAGCATCTAACTGATGGACATTTTCAACACCAACATCTGTTTTAGAATCTAAACCTAACCATTTAAACTTTTCAGCTTCATCTGGATTTGTAACTTTTGTTTCACTTGGACCAAACCCTTTGGTCATTTCAGTTGGTTTATTATTTTTAACTAACTCAACGATTGCTTTCTTTAAATCAACTCCTTTATCAAATTTAGAACCTGGTATAGTTTCTTCAACATGTGAATCTGTTATATGAGATAAATCTCCTAATAATAGAATAAAGTCACCGGATTCATAAACTGTATCTTTATTTGCCTCAACTTTTCCTTTCAGAAATTGATTATTATCAATCATCGATTGAATTTGAGAGTATATTAATTCTTCCCCATCTTCTACATTTTCAAATAATCTTATGTGTTTCATTGTTGTAATAATTCTTTTATATCATTCAAAAGTTCAGATACATCATCAAATGAACCAGAGAAAGCATATCCGTCTCCACCACAACTAAATTCAAAAATAACTTTTGAGTTGTATTTATTTTTACCTTCAGTTCTTCTTTCATACATATCAAATTCATCTGGAATGCTTTCGTAAGTATTATCCATGTTCATTCTTACAAAATCATCAGCAATACTTTCAGATTCTTGTTCTGATTTACCTGCTGATATAAGGCTATTGTAAACTAATGTGTTTATAATATTTTCTAATGTACTTTCAGAACCATAACTGTAACGGGCTTCAACCTTTTCGTTTAGATGGTCCTCAAATTGTTCAAGTGTTGTTTCATCAGTCACTACGAATTCTTCATCTTCGTTAGATTCAAATAACTTAAATGATTTAATATATTTCATATTAAAAATTAATTTTTAGTATATATTAAAAGTAAAAAACCCACTTTTTAAAAGTGGGTTAAAAACAAAAAAAGAAAAAAACAAACGATTAGAAATCATCATCTAAGTTATCAAAGTCGATAGCTTTGTCAGATGCCTTTTGATATTCAGAAACCCTCTTCTCAAAAAAGTTAGACTTGTTTTGAAGTGATAACATTTCCATAAAATCAAATGGATTTTCCACACCGTAAACTTTTGAACAACCAAGTTCAGTTAGCCAAAAGTCAGCAACATACTCAATATATTGTTGCATAAGTTTAGAATTCATACCAATCAGTGCCACTGGCAGTGAATCTGTAATAAATTCTTTCTCAATCTCAACTGCTTCACATATAATTTGTTTAATTCTATCTTCAGTGACTTTATTTTGGACATATTTACTGTGTAGCATACAAGCAAACATACAGTGAAGTCCTTCATCTCTTGAGATTAACTCATTTGAAAAAGTAAGACCCGGCATAAGACCTCTCTTTTTTAACCAGAAAATTGAACAAAAAGATCCAGAAAAGAAAATACCTTCAACAGCTGCAAATGCAATAAGTCTTTCAGCAAATGATTCTGATGAAATCCATTTAAGAGCCCAATCAGCCTTCTTTTTAACCGCAGGTACTGTTTGAATAGCATTAAAAAGATAATCTCTTTCCTGTGAGTTTTTGATGTAAGTGTCAATTAAAAGAGAATAAGTTTCAGAGTGAATATTTTCAATTGCTATTTGAAATCCATAAAAACATTTTGCTTCTGGATATTGTACTTCTTTTAAAAAGTTTTCAGCTAAATTCTCATTTACAATTCCGTCAGATGCTGCAAAGAAAGCCAAAACATGTTTAATGTAATGTCTTTCATCATCATTTAATTTTTCATTCCAATCCGTAAGATCTTGCGCCAAGTCAATTTCTTCAGCAGTCCAGAATGAATGTTCAGCAGTTTTGTACAATTCCCAAATATCATTGTATTTCAATGGGAAAAGAACAAATCGATTAGGGTTTTCTGTTAATATGTGTTCGTTCATAAATTTTATTTTGATTTAGATTATATATTGAAAAAAGACACTGTTGTTTATATTAATTTTGTAAATTATGAAAAGAAAAAATATTTAAAAACGAAAAGGGGAAGTAGCGAATTTCCCCTTTTCTATTAGCATAACTAATACCGGTCCTAAAGATGGGACTTTCGTCCTCCGGTTCATACCTTATATATTATTTTCTCATTTCGGTTGGTAGTGGTAAATCAGCTCTTAGTCCTAAAGTTATTACTGCTTGATTTCCACTAAATCCTAATATGTTATATTTTTTACCGAAATTTGTTAAATCAATTTGACCATAGAATTTACTAACTTCTAATCTTGAAGAAAGTTTTAAACCATTAAATCCAAGAGCATCGGTTCCCAAAAATTCTTTTCTTAATTCGGAATTTTGATTTAAACCATAATCTCCACCTAATCTTCTAGTAACAAAACCACCAGATATTAATAGTCTAATTTTTTCATTTGATCTATTCAACATATTTACATCTAGTAATCTTAAAACTATATCTCCCGAAAAAGATGATATAGTTACTGGTAATTCAATAGATGATTTTTGCCAAGTCGTATTATTCACTCTATAATCAATTTGTATTCCAACTGATCTAATTAATTTTTGCCTAATTGTTCTTTTAATATAAATAGAATCTTTTTTATAAAAACTTTCTAGCCCAGCTATGAATTGAAAGTTAGATATATTTGAAGAAGAGTTTTGAGGAAGCAATAAGTTAGTTCCAAATAATTTAGTCTCTGATAAATTATCAGTTGTTATTTGTTCATTTTGAGAATGCACAGTGAATGTAGAAGAGCAATAAACTCTATCTACTTCAAATAAAACTCCAAGTGTTCCAACCGCTGATTGAGATTCTTTTCTTGTATCAGAAGCTGATGAAGCATACTTTATATCAGTGTTTAAATAAACTCTTAAATCGTTTGTATCCTTTTGAGAAAGAGATATAAATGGTAGTAAAAATATAATAACTTTTAAGATTTTCATCTTTAATTTTTATTTTTATATATCAAAAATATCATTGTCGTATTTAAACTTTCTGTTTTATTATCATAGAAACTTAGTAATTTGTAATTAAAAATAAAATGGTTAAACACGAAATTAGAGTGGAATTAGAAAAGTCAAATGAGATTTTATCATTAATTGAAAAGGCTTATTTTGAAGAAGGACTCGGTGGTAAAATTTTAGGTAAAGAACACTACCTTACAATTGATAAAGAAGATGAAATCAATTGGACAATATTCAGTGGTCTTCATAATACAACTGTTAAAATATCCAACACAGATGTTATTGATGGAACTATGAGATTTGTAATAGATGAAAGTGAGGAAGAAATTAAACTTTATCCAATTTCAATTTATTGCATCAAAGAAGACGATAGATATATCTTTTATTAAAAAATAAAAATTATTATGAAACTAGATTGGAATGACATTTCTATAATACCAGAATGTTTGAGCTCAATTTCTTCAAGAAAAGAAATTAATTCAAGTTACGTCGGAAAACTACCATTATTTACCGCACCGATGGACAAAGTAGTTGATGAGACTAATGTTGATGATTTTGTAAATAATAATATTAATGTTTGCTTACCCCGTCATGTCAAATATGAAGTGGTAAAAAATGATGATTATTTCTACTCTTATGGATTGGATGAAATAATTGATCTTTTAAATAAAAAATCACAACTCCCTAAACGAGTATTGATTGATGTAGCTAACGGTCATATGAAAAAGCTTTATGATACTGCTAAACTAATTAAAGAAACTTTTGGTAATAATATTGAATTAATGGTCGGGAATATCGCCAATCCTGACACTTACCGAAAGTATTGTGAAATTGGCGTCGATTATATAAGAGTTGGAATTGGCGGAGGCAGCGCATGTACTACCTCTGCCAATGTTTCCATCCATTATCCGATGGCATCATTAATAGAAGAATGTGCTTACTATAAAGGAGTATATGATAACCCAACTAAAATAGTTGCTGATGGTGGCTTTAGAAATTTCTCTGACATTATTAAAGCTCTTGCTTTAGGAGCTGACTATGTAATGTTAGGTGGTGTATTTAATAAATGTTTAGAAAGTTGTGGTGATAATTTCCTAAAAGATGCAAATGGTATTTATCATACAATTGAACCAGAAATAGCAACTTTGAATTTTAATACTGGGATTGATGTCTATAAATATTATAGAGGTATGTCTACTAAAGAAGTTCAAAAGTCTTGGAATAAATCTGAGTTAAAAACTGGAGAAGGTATAACTAAATACAATAAGGTTGATTATACTTTAGAAGGTTGGTGTGAGAACTTTACAGATTACTTAAAATCCGCTATGTCATATACAGATAGTAGAGAACTTAAAGATTTCATAGGTCAAGTCAGATGGGAAGTTATTAGTCAAAACTCATTTAATCGATTCAACAAGTAAGAGATCTTGACTCTTAAAAATCAAGTGGTGTTCCGTGTGAGCAAAAAACCCAGTCGATGACTGGGTTTTTTTATTTTTTTACCATAAAAAAGAAACTTGACGTTGATTGACCTTTGATTTCCTCTTCGACTTCTTTAACTTCTTCTTTACCTTGAGTAACCAAGTCTGCTGCTTGAATTTTAACACCGCCTGGTAGAGTAAAGTCATATCGACCAACTAAATTTCCAAGTTGTTGTTTTGAATATCCCACTACATATTTAAAAAATAAATCATCTCTAAAAAGATTTTCCTGTGGAATATTCGCATAAGCTTCCATAATTACATCATACTTAACATTTGTCAAAATATGTATTCTGTGATTTAGTTGATTAAATTGATATTTTAAAGTATATTTGTTAAAAACATTTAACATATCAGACATTGAATCTAATATTGTTTTATAAACTCCTAATTCTCCAATAGTTGTTACATATGAAGAAAGATATGGTTGATTTGTAACCCCTAGATTAACTGATAAGTTTGGCGTATTTATACCTAATTGATATAAACTATCTCCTCTAACTTCATAAAGATATGTTACCGATTGAATCTCACAAGGAACATTAACAAAATTATATTTGGTAAATTCTTCTGCAAAAAATGCTTCTTTTCTAATTAAAAAATACATTTTTTGTACAGCAAATTGGTAACTACGATAAAACCAAGGAAGAGCTCTGGTCTCAATAATTTGTCTAATGTTTGCGTCAGGTAAAGTTTTAGGTAATGAACATGATATTGTTAATTCGTTCTGAACAAAATCAATTAATTCATCTATAGTATAACCACCTTGATATGGTATATATGTATCCCCTAATCCGTTAGTAGCCATATAGTATTATTATTTTTTTTATATATTAAATTGAGAATTTCATTAATTATGCTTATATTTGTATTATGAAAAAGGGTAAAATACACTTAGGAACTTTTACTAAATTAGACTCATTGAAAGCATCTAAGAAGGCTTCTCGTGAGATGGAATTACAAAATTCTACTGGATGGATTGCAAAACATAAAGTGCATAAATCTGTTAAAGATTATACTCGAAAGTTAAAACACAAAAATGAAACTTTTTAAAGAATTTATATCTTATTTTAATAATCCTTTTGTTAGGCCAAAAATAAAATTTTATATTGGTAAGGTTGCTGTTGGAACTCCTTATTTTTTTCCAAGAAAAACTATCAAAGATCCTGATAAACCAAAATATCTAAAATTTATTCCAAAAAAAATTGGATTTGACATTGTTTCTTTAGGTTGGAAAACAAAATGGTCTCAATTTAGATTTGAGTGGGCTCCTGTAGTTTCTTTTGTTTTCTTTAAATGGCAAATTGCTATAACCATTGTAGCTCCTGAACAAGACCATTACTGGGAAAGTTGGCTTTACTATCAGTATGAAACTGATAAAAAAAAGTCTAAATTAGAAAGAGCTATACAGTGTCAAAAAGAATATCCTCAAAATTGGAAATCAACAAGAAATGGTGTTGAAACAAAAATAAACTTCTATGACATTATTTTAAAAAAGAAATATCGTATAAAAAATATTGATGAAATAAGAGAAGATAAATTAAACTCTTTATTTAAATAAAAAAACCTGTTCTTAATTGAACAGGTTTTTTATCTTTATCTTTCTTTTAAAATTCTTATGATATGATCCTGATAAGTATTCGGTATATGAAATATTTCTATCTATTTGTTCTGCTACATATTCACTATAAGCAATAGATTCAAATAACTTCTCTTTAAGATACTCTTGATATTCTATCATACTGTGAAATTATTTGAGTTTTTTAGTTTTTCTAAAACGAATTTCTCTTCAAGTGAAATGTTTTTAGGAATTTTAATTTCAATTTTCACTAATAAATCACCAAGACCTAAATTTAGATCAGGAATTCCTTTACCAGATATTCTGATTATCTTACCCGGTTCTGTTCCTGGTTCAATAGTAAGTGGTAAATCACCGTGTGGTGTTTTTACTTTTAAGTGAGATCCAATAATTGCATCTAAAACAGAAATTTGTTTTTCAACAATCAAGTTATTATTATCTCTTTTGAAATAAAACTCCACAATTTCATCAATAACAATCTGTAAGTCACCAGGAGTTCCATCTTTAACATGATTACCATAACCGTTAAGAGTGAAAATCATATTTTTACTAACACCTGCTGGAATATCCACATCAACAACTTGTTCTTTAATTATTGTACCTTCTCCTTTGCAATCTTTACAAAGGTTATTAATTACTTTACCACTACCTTGGCAATCTGGACAACCAGTCTCTTGTCTAATCTGACCAAATGGAGTATTTTGAACAACTGTTCTTCGACCTGAACCATTACACGGTAGGCAATTTCTTGAATCAGATCCACCTTTACCGCTACAACTTTGACAAGTTTCCTGTCTTTTGTATTTTAATTTTTTAGAGCATCCCTTTAAAACTTCTTCAATAGTCAAACTAACTTTCAGTCTTAAATCACCTCCCCTTCTTTTTTGGTTTCTCCAACGTCCTCCATTTTGATTTCCAAAGTTTCCAAAGATATCTCCAAATTGAGAAAAAATATCATCCATTGAAAAGCCATGACCAAATCCGCTATTTCCAAATGGATTTCCTCCACCAAATGGATTAGAATCAGATGTACCGAATCTATCATAATTATTTCTCTTTTGAGAATCACTCAGTACATCATAAGCTTCTGCTGCCTCTTTAAACTTTGACTCAGCTTCGGGATTATCAGGATTTTTGTCAGGATGATACTGCATGGCCATCTTACGGTAAGCTTTTTTAATCTCATCTTCCGATGATTCTTTATTAACTCCTAAAATGTTGTAATAATCTTTGCTCATAATTTATTAAATATTTTTTCTAATTTAATATCTCTATATATCTGTTTAGTTGTATCTGTTAGCTTTATATCAACCCATCTGTTGTATTTAATTACAAACTCTTCTCCGTAAATATTTGCTCTCATTATTGGTAACTCTTCAATTATTTCTGAAAAAATAACCTCAATGTCTTCTAATTTATAATCATTAATTTCTGATAATCTTTTGCAAAAATAATTCATACATGGTGATGCAGTTTTTATAACATTATTTAAATAATTATCTCCTTTAAAATTTTCCGGAGCTGCCTCGGATATTTCAACGTACCAATCAATCATTTTACCAAATTTTTAATTTTTAAATCTCTAATATCTTCTTTTATATCATTAGACTCTAAAACTAATTTAACAAGTTTTCCGATATAGTTATCAACAATTATTTCTAAAGTTGTAGATGTTTTATCAATGTATTGAAACTTTTCTAAACAATTCCTAGATGAAATAAGGTAATCAATTAGATATTCTATAAACTCATCAATATTATAGTGTAATTGAAAAAGTTCTAATCTACCATCCGGAACATATCCTTTAATTGCTTTTATTTCGGGTAACGTTTGAAATATTTTAGGTGGATCAATAAAAACTTTAGCAAAAACTCTTCTAACCGATGGTAGTATTAAGTCTAATATTTCATCTTCGCTTTCATACATAGAACCCTCAAATTCTGGCGTATCAAATAAATGATATTTTTCTTCAATAATATAATTTAAAGTCATTTCATAATACTCTAAATATTCATCTGGTATTCCTCCAGTTAGAGCATCAATGAGAGCATTTTTATAATTTTCATCTTTATGAATGGTAAAGAAGTTAGGTTTATCCATTTTTACCTAAAATAATTTTTGGATATCTAAACGGTCTTCCATTTAAAGTATATCCTTTACTGACAACATCAACCACTTTTGTTTCATCCATTGGAATAACACTTATTACTTCATGTAGTTCATCATCGTAAGTTTCGGTTTGAATTGTTTCGATACCTTGTGACTTTAAAAAAGTATCAAGTTTAGAAAGAATTAAAGAGGTGCCTTCTGATACTTCACCAGATGATTTAATTGCAAAACTTAAATCATTGTCCATATCTAAAATAGATTGTAAAAGTTTTACCTTAGTATTAGTAAGTAGTTCTTCTTTATCTTTAATTACTCTTTTTTTATAGTTTTCAAAGTCCGCATAAAGAAGAAGATACTTTTTTTCTGATTCTTCAAGTTGTTGTTTTAGTGAATCTTCTAAACTAATTTCAACATTTTCTTGTTCTAATTGTTCATTTTTATTCTCTTCCATATTCTTAATAGTTAAATTTTAAAAGCTTCTTTATATTATTTGAGTTATAAAACTCATAAGTTACATTTTTATCAACGATTTTATGAATTTCTAATTTTTCCAATTCATCTTTCATTTCATTTATACAAACAACTAAATCTTTTAACGAGTTTGTCCAATTCACGGTTGGTTCCCAGTAATCAGGAAACTTATCTAAGAACTTATCAACTGCTGTATCAAAAGTTTTCTTTCTAATTAGAAGTCCATCTTTTTGAGGAGAATGAATAGATTTATTTGTTAATATTTCAACTACATAAGTGTTGAATTTGTGAATTAGATTATCTGTCTCAATGACTTTCAAGAGACCTATGATAAGAGCATCTCTTTCAGTCAATCTTATTGGACTATTCTCTTTTAGTATTTTCTCAGCTTCTTTTTCAGAACCTAATACATAATACACATAGTTGTCCCACACGCACATTTTTATAACTTCTTCTGGGTAAATTTCAATTAGCATAAATTAAATTATATTTTTGATTTATAGTCAGATTGTGACATAAAGTTTTTTATTTTAGATATTGACAATTTTATAAATATAATTATATTTGTAAAAAATAATAACTGAACATGGAAATTTCAGAAAAAATCGAACTTAATAAACAACTAAAATCTTACAAAGGAGATAACTCTTTTGCTCTTTCATTACAAAAACAATTAAAGACTTCTAAATACTTAGATAAAGTTGAAGTCAATGGTAAGATGGTTAAAGTATTGAGTGAAAAACAATATGAAGCCGCTAAAACAGTTTTAGATTAATTTAAAAATTAAACTAAAAGATAATCCAAAAAGAATTCGAGCAATTAAAAAATAAATAGCTGTTAAGAAAATTGTTCCACAACCAACTGCTATAAAAAATAAACCTAAAAATATAGTAAAGTTGTGAATCAATTTAAAAAGATGCCAAGCATCAGTAAAACCAACAAAGATGGTTGATGATCCTAAAAATTTCTCACCATTCTTAGGATTACCATCTTTCCATTTATTCATCCATGAAAATCCTGGATACCAAAATCTTTGATTTTTAAACTTTTTAAAAATAGAAGTATCATAATGAAACTGCAAAGTATCCATTATGGCTTCTGTCATTCCAGATAGGATAATTAAAAACAATCCAATTAAAATCACTTCTTTGAATCCTTCTTATTTTTAATTAACCAGATAATGTTTGCTACCAATCCACCATAAATAGCAACAAAAGATCCAATAAGAGGATACCATTCGTCTAAATAACCATCTCTTAACCAAAATGGCCATAATACTGCAGCTGTTCCCAACAAAGCTATTGAAATCCAACTTGTAAATCCGTCAAAAAATCTCATAATATAATTATTTTTTTACATTTCACCGAATCTTTTGATTCTAAAAATAGATCCGATGTTATTTAATTTAGCCTTTATCTCATTTAAGAGCAAAAGGTGTGTTCTGTTAAATTGTCTATGTTTCTCAATATCATCAACTATTCTCCAAGTTTCTTCAAAGTATTTGTTTCTGAATCTTTCATTGGCTGTAAAAGCATCTGATATGTTTTGTAGTCTATCTGCTAATTTGATAATAAGAGCATCATCAGACATTTCTATCATTTTATCTGACAAGTAAGCCGCTTTATCATTTTGATAAACCTTTTCTATTTCTTCTTTTGAAGAAGTTAATTCAGCAACTAATCCACCAACTCTACTTCCAAAAATCTCAGAGATTTCATGTAAGCCTACTTCTAAGTCGTCGTAACAATCTTCTGCAACATCATGTAAGATGGATGCACAAAGAATATCTTCATCTGTTGTATGTTGTTTAACAATAGCATTTACTTTTTTAACATGTGCATCAAAATAAGGAAGTCCGATAAATCTCCTTACTTGTCCTTTATGTGCTGATTTGGCAAACTTCCAAGCCTCGGTTTCTTTTCTTGTTATTGGTCTATTTGGCATATAAACTATATATAAACTTTACAAAATTAAAGATGTATAATATAAAAAATAAATTATTATGATGGATGAAGTAATGTCAGAAAGACCAAGCTACCGTTGGGATAACAAAGAGTATCTTGTAGAGGTTATGATGAAGCAATTAGGTATCACAGAAGAAGATTTAGAAAATGATCCTTCTTGGATGAAAGCTAAAGTTCGTGAAATGAATATCGAAAGAGTTTTAGAAAACGAAAATTAAAAATTAACCTCACTTAGTTGAGGTTTTTTTATGCTTTTTCCTTATCTTTGTATTATGATAACAAGAGAGAAAGTCCTACAGGTTCAAAATAAAATCAAAGAAGCAATTGCTCAAATTGAAAAAGATGAAAATGTTAAAATTGATTTTGGTTCATTAAGCTTTAATCCACAAAAGTATTCAACTTCTATGACGGTATCAACTTTAGAGAAATCTGAAAGAGTTGAGTCTGTTCTTGAAAGAACTTGTCGAGCAATTGGTTTTACTCAAAATGTTATTGGAATGACTTTTGATTTTCGTGGTGATAAATATGAAATCACTGATATCAAAACTAAAAACAGAAAGTATCCTGTTATTGCTACTGAAATTAGAACTAAAAAAGGTTATAAATTTGCAGTAGAGACTATCAGAAAAGCATTGGGTGGTGATGCTCAAATTAATAGAAATAAGAATTTAGATAAATTGGTTGATTAATGTATCTTTACATAGGTGATAAAAATTACTGGTTAGACTTTGGATGTTTTCCTGAGAAAATATCTCGCCTAAAAAAATTGAATCAAATTAAATTTAAAATAAATTTATATGATTATGACAACGTGAAATCAACGTCTGCTGGATCTCAAATTGAATTTGCTAATAAATTTACTTTTTTAAAATCATTAAAAACACTTCCCCAAACAATTTATGCTTCAAAAAGCGACCACTACTGGTGGTCATTTGATGGATGTCAACTTTTAGATAAAAAGATATATCAAGATAAAGACTACTATGATTATGATGGTAGAGATATAAAAAAATGGAATATTGAATTAACAATATCTTATAAAGATGTGTATGGTTCTAATAAAAAACAAGTCTTAGAAAGAGATATAAAATTAAAGAAACTATTTAATGAGTAATATATCAAATAGAGTTTCAGAAACTAGACTTTTCAAAGAAAGAAGGAGTTTAGGAATTGAATTTTGCTGGGAAACAGCAACTGAAGCTGTATTTTCCAGACCAGAAGATGATTTAGATATATTAGGTGAATATTACTTAATTGAATCTTTTTCAACCGGTGTTATTTCAGTCACTGACATAAAAGGAAATGTCTTAGATAAAACTGATAGAATCTTAAATTTATTTAGACTTGGTGTTTGATTTTTCCGATTTATAGCTCTCAATAACTCTCATTCTTAATTCAGTTGTAGAAAATGAATGTTTTCTTGAGTTATAATACATTTCAATATGTTCTAACTCTTTTCCTGTAAAATCTTTATCCTTATACTCTTCTCCTACAACTCTTATATTTATTGGATATGAATGTAGAATATCTAATAAATCTTTTTCAGTTGCATAGACTACAACCTCATCTACATATTTACAAGCTTCTAATTGAATAAACCTTTCAACAACAGATTGAATTGGTTTGTTTTTTTCAGGTCTATCAATAGTAGGGTCAGTTTGTAATCCTACAATTAGATAATCACAAACCGACTTTGATTCCTTTAACATCATAATATGACCTGCATGAAATAGGTCAAAACATGAGCAAGTAAATCCTACTTTTTTCATAGTGACTTTTTAATTTGTTTTGGTAGTTGTTCATTTGATAACTCAAATTCTCTAATACCACTTCTAGTATTACTCACCATTAAAAATTTAAAATTGAAACTATCATTAGTTTTTGTTCTAACATGATAGTATTCGTCAATTGATCCACTTGTGTGAATTGTTCCTAAATGTTTTTTATCTGTATTCATATCTTTTTTATGATAATTTTTACAAAAGTTTTCACTATATTTGCAGAATATATAACTCTATGAAGTTATTCAGATATATGGAATTTATAAAAGAAAGCGTTACTCAATACTCTATACCTTCTTATGAAGAGGCGGTTGAGATGTGCTCTAAACCAGATGCTGCTTTTTATGAATCAAAAACTGAAGTTGATGGTTTTCCAATAAGCATCTTCAATTATAGACTTGCTCAATTTAGTGATTTTAATCTACCATTGGAGAATAAACCAGAAGTTAAAGCTTTTGAAATGAGAGGTCTTACTTTTGTTTTTAATAAAGATGGTTCTCTTTATAAAAGATTTGTGCTACTTGAAAAGTTCTTTAACTTGAATCAAGTTCCTAATTCTATGTATTCTGTTGTTAAAGATTACAAAATTCGTTATGTTAATAACAAAGAAGATGGTTCTATTGCTTCATTTATTCAATTACCAAATGGAAAGATTATAGGTCGTTCTAAAATGGGGTTTGATAATGACCAAGCAAATGGTATAAACAAAATCTATAAAACAAATGCGGATATAAATCAATTTGTTAATTGGTGTTTATCACAAGACATAACTCCGATATTCGAGTATGTCGCGCCCCACAACCGTGTAGTTTTAAGATACTCACAAGAAGAGCTGATACTTTTAAGACTAAGAGATAACAAGACCGGAAAACATATCGATATCAAAGACCATTTAGATAAAATTGGTTCAATTAAGATTGCACCTTTTGAGGATGACCACACTTTGGATGACCTAATTGAAAAGTCAAAAACTGAAGCAGAGAGAGAAGGATGGATTGTTCAGTTTGATAATGATCACATGCTTAAAATCAAAACTGATTGGTATTGCCAAAGACACGGACTTTTAACAAATGACATTTATAGAGAACATATTATTATAGGATATATCTTAGATGATAAGATTGATGATATTTTAGGTCAAATTCCTGAGGATGAAAAAGAAGCACACGAAAGAATACAAAAGATAATTTCAATTGTTAAAAGAGAAATTAACAATTTAGTTTCACAGATGAATTCTGCTTACTCGGAATTTGTTAAGTCAGGTGCTGATAAAAGAGATTATGCTATTAATCATAGAGTTGGAAATCCTAACTTTCATTTTGTTATGAGTATGGATAAATATGATAAATTAAAATCTATGTCTAAAGAAGATATATTAGAGTATTATGATTCAGTTGAAGCTTGGGAAAAGGCAATTGAAAAATATCAACCTTATAACTTAGCTGTTGAGACAATAAGAGATAAAACTAAGAGATTGGAAATAGCCAGAGAATGGTTAGAATCAAAAGATCCTGGATTATTTTTTAGAGATCCAGAAGAGTCAGAGGAGAATTAAGAGAGGTTTTTAACCTCTCTTTTTTTATATATACTTTTATGAAAATAAAGAAATACATAGAATTCATATCTGAAGAGATTTTTAACCTGACATCATGGCCTTCTTTATTTGATGATGAGAAAAACGGATATGTTCTTCCTATGTTATTGTGGTCTGTTGATATTTCTGATGGTTCTTTTAGAGAAGGTGATTATGAAACACCTGTAGCATCTTCGGGTGTCAAATTAGTTAAGAGTTGGAATTTAGAAAATAATTTAGTTGGTTCTTACTTTGAATTTATCGGACAAAAAAGAGGAGTAATATTTACACATATTAAAGAAGTTAATTTGGAATTTTGCGACTCTAAAGAAAAAGGTTATACGCTTCCGAAAAATTTAAGTGAAAGAGTAAATAATTTATATAACCAGTATGGTTTAGGAACACCTATTTTTGCAACAGTTGTTAAAGGGTTTGAAGATGGTGTAAAGGTTGTGACCACTGGTTCTAACTGGCACTTAGTTTCTAAATTAGGTATTAAAAAACTAGGAACAACTACATATAGAGGATTTGTTAGAGAAACAAAAATTCCACTTTATAGTGATGATACTCAAACGCCGGAATCAAAAGAAGCTATTTGGAAAAAACTTTTACAGGATGAAAGTTGTGAAATAACTATTTGGTCTCAAAATATGAAGAAAGAATTTCCAATTCAAATGGTTGATGGAAATCCTTACTACAATGGAAATATACCTGTTTATTTTGGAGATAAAGAAATAAACCAACAAGTTTTAGATTTAGCTGGTGAAGACGAAGAGAAGTATAAAAAGATGAAATCTCTAACAAAAAACTTAAAATTGAAATCAGTCAAATGAAATATCTAAAAACATATACTCTCTTCGAGAGAGTCTCTAATGAGACTAAATTATTTGAAGCATTAGTAGAAGATATTACTTTTATTAGAATGTCTCATACCGATATGTTAAATGGTAGAGAAGCAGGTTGGTATCAACCAAAACAAAGAAGAATGATAGGTCCTGATACTTTTAATGACTCTTTGGTAAAAGCTGGATTCCCTGATAAACAAAGTTGTGTTCATTTTATGTCGGAGTCATCTTACGATGTTGGGTACTCTTATATTTATGGTAAAAATTTATTTCAAGTGGTAATAGATGATAAATCTAAATTAGGATGGTCATTTGTTGCTCCAATAAATGATTGGTTTTATAAAGGAAATTCTATTCAAAACTCACTTAGAAGTGGAAATGAATTGGTGTCTGATATTATGAAAAGTACATTTAATAAGATATATGCTGATTCTCAAACTGGTGAGGGTGTTGATGAGTCATTAAATTATTTGTTAGATTTTAAAGCTATAGGAACAGGAACAATTGAAGATTTAAAAAGGTCACCACACTTTGGGAAATATAATTTATATGTTTGGACAACTGATAAAGTATATCTTAAAAGATATGTTAAAGAAAGTGAGATAAAGGAAAAAGAACCAAAACCTTATAAAAATCAACCAGTTTTAGATACTGAAGATTTTACTGAAAGAGGAATTAAACCAGAGGAAATTGGTAATTTTTATCAATCTGAGTGGGGAAGAAGATTTAAAAGACTTCAACCTACTGCAGATTACAATTTAAGAAGAGAAGAAGCTCTAAAACTTTTAGATGAATGGATAAAAACAAGATGAGATACTTAAAAACATACAAATTATTTGAATCCAACTGGTATGATATGAAAGACCATATCAAAGTCCTTTCAGATATGTCACTTTCACTATGGGATAGAGATTTTAATGTTCAGGTCGCTGATGAGATTATAAGTAGAGAACACCAATGTGTAGTTGTCAATATAGTTAAAAAAGGTTCTACTAAATTTACTTTTCCAGTAATTAAAGAAGAGTTATTAGAAATGGTGGATTATATGGATAGTGAAGGTTGGGAAGTTTTAAATATTGAATTGAGTGATTTATCTTCTGGTTACTTTTATTGTTATTTAGAAGGAGATAAATTACTTGCTCTTCATACAGATAGAGAAATCACGGAAGAATTTGACCAACTCATAGTTAAGTTTGTTGAAAAACGAGAAGTTAAAACAAACGAATCTACTGAAGAAGATGTTCATAGAGAGATGATGATTAAAAAGTATGGTTTAGAAGAAATAGAGGAGTGTGATGAGGTTATTAGAAATATTAGTGATATGGGTTTAGAAGTCGAAGACTTAGGTATAACTGTATTAGTTGGTTATAGTCCTATGACTTATATGTCTGCTGAATCAACTCCTAAAATTTCAGTTAGTGTTATTGCTGATGCAATACTTTTTGCGGGAAATATTGCTGATATAGATATTTTCACAGATACATTATTGAGTTATGTAAAATCATTAGGTTTTTCAACAGGTAAAAACACTTTTACAACAGACCGAAAAATGACAAGGCAAATTCTAATACAAAAATGAGAAAGTTAAAAACATATCAAAATTTTAATGAATCTACTGAAGAAGATGTTCATAGAGAAATGATGATTAAAAAGTATGGATCAGAAGAAATAGAAGAGTGCGACTCAGTTATAAGTGATGTAAAAGATATGTTATTAGAATTAAATGATTTAGAAATTTTTACAATTATAGATTATACATCAATGACATATATGTGTTTTGAAAAGACATCACCTAAGTTATTTCTAAATATTAAGTGTGGTAGTAAATTATGGGATTCTAATGAGAGTTTAATTGATGGTGTGATTTCCACAATAAAAGAATTTGTTAGAAGTTATGGATATAGTATCGGAACCAATGTTAAAAAAGAAGAAAAACGGCAAGTTACTATTCCAATTACTGACATATTTGAGGTTGAATATCAAATGTTAATACAAAAATGAAAAAGTTAAAAACATATAAGAGATTTTTAGAATCTAATTCTGAAGACATTAGTGAAGTTATGAGTGTCTTAAATGACATGTCATTGGAATTAAGAGACAAAGGCTTTTTTGTTGAACAACAATCTTTATCATATGGAAAAATGGGAGTAATAAAGGGGTTTAGAATTGTCGTTGTAAAATCAAATGATGGTGGTGGTTTTATGTGGCATAATACAAAAAAATTTTACTTTCAGGACATTAAAGAAAATATATTAGAAATGACAGAATATTTAGAATCTGAAGGATTTTCTATAGATACAATTGATTTTATTGATGATTCTGGTGTTGTTGATGGTATTTTAAAAGATGGTAATTTATATAACAATTTTTCAAAAGAAGAGGTAAATCACCTGACAGATGGCTTTATAATTAGGTTCATTAAATCAGATAAAACTAATGAATCTTCTGACAAACCAAGACAGACGGAATCTGATAATCTTAATTTAACGAATAAATTTAATTTTGTTATTGGTAAAGAATATTCATTTGATGAATTACCACAAAATATAAAAGATGATATTTATATACAATTTGACGAATACTCTGATTTACAACCCGAAGACTATTACTATGTTGCTAAATTATTAAAACCAGAAGAAACAGAAGAATATTTACATAATCAATTTGGTGAATATAACATTCAAGACGCACTTGAAGAACCGTATATGAAAAAAATTATTAGAGATATCCAAATAAATGGTTTAGATTATCCAGCTGTTGGAATAGAAGGAAATCATAGAGCATTGGCTTTTTTGTATTTGAAAAAAGACTTACCATATTTAGAAATGATTGAGATTGCTAAATTGGATAAAACTAACGAATCATCTTCGGAAAGATGGTCAAACACACAACAACAACTTAGAGAAGATAGTAATTTTATTTCTGACACTTGTTTAGAATTAGATGATAAAGGATTTAAAACTTGTGGAGCTCGAACTCAAACAAATAAAATTAATGTCGTTCAATTTGGTCAGAGTCCAGTGTTGAAAATTAATGAAACTACACCTTATTTTATTATTGGACATCCTGTAGGTAGATACTTCAAATTCTCGGAGATAAAAGATGAGCTTCTACAAATCAAATCTTATTTGGGTGATAGATGGATAAAATGTGGCGTTCTGTATGAGTTTTCACATGAGAGAATAGAGGTCTTTATAGATGAAAAAGATTATGACCATTTAGATGATTGGTTTCAAACTTCAGCTGCAGGAATTATAAATCTGGTTGTGTTCTTTAATATATAGTTTATGAAATTTTTAAAACCATATACTAAGTTCAACGAAGGTTTATCTGATTATCAAATCGAACAACTTGAAGAGGATAAAAATTTCATTTCAGATACACTTTTAGAATTGAAAGATAAAGAATTCCGTATAAATGTAGAGCATAATGTGAATTCTATAATAGGTAAGGTATTTATTGATTCTTTATCAATAACTGAACCTATGCCTATATTAATAATAGGTGCTCCTGAAAATTCTCAATTTCAATTTTCAGATGTAAAAGACGAACTTCTACAAATTAAATCTTATTTGGATGATAGATGGTATAAGTGTGGTGTTATGTTTAACTCGGAAATAATTGATGTTTTAATAGATGAAAAAGATTATGACAATCTAGATGATAAAACTTCAGCGGGTGGAATATTTTATTTGGCTGTATTTTTTAATATATAGTTAATGAGACATTTAAAATCATACAAATTATTTGAATCAGTATCTGAGCAAACAGTAAGAGACATATTATTAGAGATAACTGATGATAGTAATTTCAATGTTGAAATCAAAGAAGTAGATAATCATTTAGAAGTTTATATAACGAGAGGATCTTTTTTAGATGGAAGAAAAACGAGAGAAATACCAGGAGCTCCTACTCCTCCAGGTAGTGGATATCCAGCTAATTTATTTTTATGGTTTGAAATAAAAGACACTATTATAAGATTATGTGAGTATGTTTATTCAGAAACTGATTTAGAACCGATTGAGAATAAACCATTTCAACAATGGTATTTACAACAGGGACATTTTGCAAAATCACCATTTAGAATGAAAAATGGTGGAACCGAGTTTGGTATAGGATGGCACAAAGCAGAAGATTTTACTTTAGGTGATTTTATTTCTTTTACTGGTCTAAAATTAATAATTAAGTTGTGAAATACTTAAGAAGAATAAATGAAAGTTTGAATTCTAAAACTCTAACTAAACAAGAAGTTATTGAGTTATTGGAAAGAAACTGCCAAAAGTTTTTAAGTTATCCTAATAAAAATCAATCCAATCTCATATTCAGAAAAGATGAGGACCGTGGAGATTTTGCCTTAGTTAATCCTAAGTTATCAACTTCTAAAAGAATTGCTCCTTATGCTCCAACAAATGTTCATAATTTACTTATTTCCAATTTAGATTCTTGGAAAGGTTGGCCTCGTAGAAATAAATCTTTGATTTTTGCTTCTGATAAAGCGGCACTCTATCATAGCTCTGAGAATGAAGATTTGATTGTTGATTATGTTGTAATTCCATTTGATAGTACAAAAATAGCAACCGGAGATAGAAGTGATTTTTGGGATTGTTTTGGAAAAATTCCAAACAGAAAGCAATTTCACAAAGATTTTTCACCAGACAACTATCCGAGACCTAGTATTGCTTGGTATATCCGGAATTTAATGTTCGATTTAGAAATTAAAGAAGAATACCCAGAGACTGATTGGCAAAAAATAAAAACATTATTAGAAGAGGCCGAACTTGTTGACCAAACACTTATTAAAAAATACTTTGAGATCGAAGGAGAAATTGTTTGGAATCCTAATATGAATCTTTTGGAAAACCTGAATCATATTTTAGATCCAATTTATAACGATTTTAAATTAGGTGATGTTACTTCAACTATGGACTTATACTCACAATTAAATCCTAATGATTCTGACTATCTTAAAACTGCTTTAGAATCTTGGTCTGAAGATGAGGTCATACTTATAAAGTATAATATGTTAAATGAAATTTTAAATGAATTAGAATCATGAAAAGAATAAAGACATATACTCTATTTGAGAGAGTCTCTAATGAGACTAAATTATTTGAGTCTGCTCAAAACTGGATAGAGATTGATGGAAAACTTTGTAGAGATTTCGAGTTTTCTGACTTCAATCAGGCTTTACAATTCATAAATAAAATCTCACAAATTTGTGAATCAGAAAATCACCACCCAGAAATAAATTGGGTTTATAATGAGATAACTCTAAAATTATCAACTCATGATGCTGGTGATATTATTACTGAGAAAGATATAAAATTAGCTGAATTGATAGATGAAGTGGCTTAAGACATATGAGACATTTAGACCATTAAATTATCCAATTGGTGTTTTTGATTCTGGATATGGAGGACTTACAATACTAAATCGCTTAAAAAATGACTACCCGGATTGGAATATAATTTATTTAGGAGATAATCTAACTGCACCATATGGAAATATGAGTGATTCAGAGGTTGTTTTAAACACAAAAAAGTGTTTAGATTTTCTTAACAGTAAAGGTTGTAAAAAAATAATTTTAGCCTGTAACACAGCTTCTTCAAAATCAGAATTAATTAATAATGATACTATAGATATAATTTCACCTACCAAAGAATTTATTAAAAATTCATCATCCAATATTGGTTTAGTTGCTACTAAAAGTACTGTTAATTCTGAAGTTTATAATAGTTCTAATGTCACTCAACTTGCTTGTCCTGACTGGGTTAGAATAGTTGAAGAAGCAAACTTTTCAAATGAGTCTGTAAATATAATTAAATCTGATTTAGAAAAATTATTTGAATTGAATTCAGAAATTGAAACTATAATTTTAGCTTGCACTCATTTTAATGTTTTAAAAAATATAATTAATAGAATAATACCAAGTATTGAAATTATTAGCCAAGATTCTCTTCTGAGTAACTATTTAAAAACTATAAAGATGAGTCCAAGTTATGGTGGTCAAGTGGAATATTATACAACTGGTGATAGTCATGAATTCTCAACCGAAACTATGAATATATTCGGAGAATCAATTTTAGCAAAATCAATTAGTTTAACAAATATATAAGTTATGAGATATTTGAAGAAATATAAAGTATTTGAAAATTATAATAAATTTGGAACTAAAACTCTAACTGAAGTAGAGTTTGACCAAATCAGAAAAGAAAATTGTAAAAACTGGACTAAAGTTGAAACTGAACTTTATAGAGGTATGCCTGATTTAGGAGACTATTTGATTGTGGATCCCCTAAAAGGTGACTTCAGAAGTTCAATTGAAAATACTAACATTCACTTAGACTTACTTTCAAATTTACCAAGTTGGAAAGATTATCCTAAATATGAAAGATGTGTAATAGGAGGAACTCGTGGATCAGCGACTGGTACTTATGGAGAAACTGTCTATGAAATGATACCATTTGACGGTGTTAAAATAGCAGTTTGTCCAGAATCAACCATCTGGGAATCATTCGGGAATGATGATGATGAATTTGGTGGTGATATTAATTTAGTTGATGGATTCTTATATATATATCCTATAGTTTCAGCTCCAGGTGAAACACTAGAAGAGAGATTAAAATCTTTAGGAAAAATTGTCGAAATACCTCATATAGATGGATATCCAGGTGTTAATGAATTTCTAATGAGACATGCCGAATTTAGTTGGAAAAAACCAAATGAAATTACTGGTGAAGATTGTTTTAATTTTATTAACAACAGTCTTTTTAATCCAAAAGTTAGAGGTTTTCAATTATTAAACTATGACCAAAATTTCAAAACTCAAACTGGAAAACAAATTTGGACTGAAGGACCAGTTTTACTTATCAAATCACATTTAGTTTAGAAACTTCTAAAGTCTTTTACACCTCCAATATTCATTAACTTAGGTGCCATATTTTTAATTCCAGATTGTGGTGAAATAGAAGTTATATTTTTAAAATCAATTTTATCATACATTAAATCAGGATTTTCTGTAAAATAGTTTGTTAAAAAATCCATATTTTCTTCTTCAGATTTATCTTTATCCCATAAATGAAGTAATCTAGTTTTATTCTTTTCAATAAAATCTACAACATCTTTATTTAAAATAGGATTCCAATTTTCAAATTTTTTTAAAAATTTCATAATGTATATATAAACTTTTTTGAATAGAATTGTATAAAATAAGTGTTTGTCATTAAGACTGTCATTCTGTCAGTAAAAAACTAATGGCACACCATTTGACAAAGTATAACTAAAAAATAAATAAAATATGGCAAAAGATGTAATTATAGGAATTGACTTAGGCACAACTAACTCTTGTGTTGCTGTGGTAGAAGGTGGAGAACCAATCGTTATCACAAACGCTGAGGGTAAAAGAACAACACCATCAGTGGTTGGTTTTACCGACAAAGACAGAAAGATTGGTGATCCTGCTAAAAGACAAGCAGTAACTAATCCAAACAAAACCGTTTATTCTATCAAAAGATTTATCGGTAAAGATTTTTCAGTTTGTAAGGATGAGGTAACTCGTGTTCCTTATGAAGTTACTAACACTGGAACTAATGTTCCTGGTGTGAAAATCGATGATAGAGTTTATACTCCACAAGAAATTTCAGCAATGATCCTTCAGAAGATGAAAAAAACTGCTGAAGACTATTTAGGTTATGAAGTAAAAAGAGCAGTTATCACTGTCCCGGCTTACTTTGGAGATGCTGAAAGAACCGCTACTATTGAAGCTGGTGAAATCGCTGGTCTAAAAGTAGAGAGAATTATCAACGAACCAACAGCTGCGGCACTGGCTTATGGTTTAGATAAGAAAAACACAGACTCTAAAATCTTAGTATTTGACTGTGGTGGTGGAACTCATGACGTATCTGTTCTTGAAATCGGTGATGGCGTATTTGAAGTAAAATCTACCGATGGTGATACTCACTTAGGTGGTGACGACTTTGATAACGCAATTATCGAGTGGATGGTTAATGAATTTAAATCAGATAATTCAATTGACCTATCTAAAGACCCTATGGCTCTCCAGAGATTGAAAGAAGCAGCTGAGAAAGCAAAGATTGAATTATCTTCTACTTCTCAGTCTGAAATCAATCTACCTTACATTACTGCAAGAGATAACATGCCACTTCACTTTGTTAAGTCTTTAACAAAATCTCAGTTTGACCAAATGACCGCATCTTTGGTTGATAGAGCTGTGAAGTGTGCAAAAAGTGCCCTTAAAAATGCTGGTCTTAAACCATCTGACATTGATGAAGTAATCTTAGTCGGTGGTTCAACAAGAATTCCAGCAGTTCAGGAGGCAGTAGAAAAGTTCATTGGTAAGAAACCAAACAAATCAGTTAATCCTGATGAAGTAGTTGCTTTAGGAGCCGCTATTCAAGGAGCTGTTTTAAGTGGTGGAATTACTGATGTTCTTCTTTTAGATGTAACTCCTCTTTCACTTGGTATTGAAACAATGGGTTCAGTTATGACTAAGTTAATCGAAGCTAATACAACAATTCCGACCCGTAAGTCAGAAACGTTCTCAACAGCTTCTGATAATCAACCGTCTGTTGAAATTCACGTTTTACAAGGTGAAAGACCGATGGCTCGTGATAACCGCTCACTTGGTCGTTTTCACTTAGATGGAATCATGCCAGCTCCGAGAGGTATCCCTCAAGTTGAAGTAACATTAGACATTGATGCCAACGGTATACTTTCAGTTTCAGCTAAAGATAAAGCTACTGGTAAAGAAAATCAGATTCGTATTGAAGGTGGTTCTCAATTATCTAAAGAAGAAATTGAAAGAATGAAAGCAGAGGCTGAAGCAAATGCTGAGGCTGATGCTAAAGAAAGAGAAATGGTTGATAAGCTAAATGCAGCAGACTCAATGATTTTCCAAACGGAAAAACAAATTAAAGAGTTTGATGAGAAATTATCAGCTGAAGATAAGACAACTTTAAATGAGAAGTTGGCTAACTTGAAATCAGCTCATTCTGAGAAGAACTTAGAAAAGATTGACGAATCTACAGCTAGTTTAAACGAAGCTTGGTCTCAAATTTCTACTAAGTTATATCAGCAGTCACAGGAAGCCCCAACCAATTCAGATAACAATTCTGATCCTAGCGATGAAGTTCAGGATGCGGATTTTGAAGAAGTTCCTTAAAAATTAAAAGGGTCTCAATTGAGACCCTTTTTTATTTCATCAATTATTTGATAATTTTTATCAATTATAAATGTGAATTCATATCCTTCATTTAAACAAGTTTTCATTTTTACTAAATTTAAATCAATATATCTTTCATAATAGTATTTTGACTTTATCTCACAAATTAAATTATAATAAGGTAGGTAAAAGTCTGAGTGATACGTTCTATTTTTATTTTTATGATTATATTTTATAGATGGTCCATTTTCTATTAAAATATTATTTCTTTCACAATAAAGTATAAAATCTAACTCATAACTACCTCGGTAGTAAAGATTATTGTGTTTTTTTAATTTATACCCAGATGTTTGTTGTTTATTGAAAAATTCTGACTTATGTTGAGAGTTTTCAACCCCATATTTGGAAATCATAGTTTCTTTTGCTTTACTTCTATTATTGTAACTCGCACTTCCATACTTTAGATATTTTGTATTTTTAACTTTTGATTGTGATATTTTTGATATGTTATCAATTCCATATTTAGACTCTAACGTCGATATCCTTTTTAATTTAACATCTTCTAAAGATAAAGTGTGTTCGGTTCCATATTTTGATAGATTTAATTTTTTTACTTTCTCATATGAACAATTTGAACAATAATAATTGCCATCAAAACTGATACACCTATTATAAATATAATATTTTAGATTTTTCTCATTAAAACAAATATCACATATAACCGAAACAACACTATGAGATCCTTTTGCTAAATCTTCTATTTTGACTTCAATTATTTCATTAACTTTACAATCATATCCCAAGTCTCTATATCTTTCAATATGATTACCTATCATTTTGACTTTAACACTTTTTGTTGTAATCATAAACTTATTATAATTTTTACTATATATATTAAAAATAAAATACCTATTTTAGACATTTTAGACATTTTAGACATGAAGAAAAGAACAACAAGAACATATACAATTGATGATGAAATCTATAAAGATTTTGAAAAAATTATCAAAGAAAAATCACTAAACAGATCTCGATTGATAGAGTCTCTTATAATAAAATTCATAAAAGAGAATGATGTTAAGTAATATCTACTTTTAGGTCGTAAGTCAGGAAAAGGAACGGAGACGAGTATGATTAAGTTGCATATAGTGAAAGATAGCCTGATGTTTTGACCCCGTTCAAGTTAAGGATATGAAAAACAAAAAACCCAGTCTAAGACTGGGTTTTTTTATTTTATTGAATCTAAAAATTTATCATAGTCAAATTTTATATCTTCTCTTTTAAATTGAGAAATCATATCTTTTGCTATTTCCATTCTATTTTCTTTATCTTTTACTTTTTTAAGTATATCTATAATACCAGAAACCATTTGGTAGTCATTACCTTTTAACTCTGATTTTATTTCCTTTTTTGATTCTGTTATGTTACTAAATTTTCTCATTCTAATTATTTTATTGTTCATCCATTCCTCTTGGAAATTCATCCGGGTCTTCTACTTCCATATTTCTATCGTAAGGATTATCATCATTGTCCTGAATAGTATCATTGTGTTGAATATGACAAGAAATCTGAAATTGACTTTGATCATTAAAGTTGAATTCAATCTCATAACCAACTGTGTATTCCATACTATTCAAAGTTTCTTTAGCCGATTGTAAGGCATCTAAAACCTTACTTATATCTACTTTCATAGGTTCTAAATTAGAGACACCATAAGCATAATCATTTTCAATATAGTCATATTTACTATTAGCGGTTTTCTTTAAATCAATAAAATACTTAGCGCCTTTATCTTTACTAGCTCGGTATCCATCAATAAATGTAAGTGTGAAATCCATATCAATTAAATCAATAAAAATATCATTGATAGTTTTCTCATCAATATATTCATTACTTTCTTTAATGAATTCTTGGTATGTCTTTTTTATCTTCATAATTAATAATCACTATACCATTCACCTTCAGTTGAGCGAAGGACTCTCATAGAACCGTCTTCATCATCCTGTGTGTTTCTTAATTCATTAGAACCTGTATAACAAAAACACATAGTATCAACATAAGGATAATATTCACAATCAGAGTTATCGACTTTTACAATAATTTCAGGCCTTGAAATAAGTGTCCCGTTTGTAATGTTTTCTCTTGGTGACATGGATTGAGAGTCTTTATAAAACCAACCATTCTTTTGAGCAAATTGTTTAAATAAATCTACATCAGAATCATAAGTAGTATAGATTCTATCCATAAACATTTCTTTTTGTCCATTTATTTCAGCATCCCAAAGAATAGCTCTACCTTTAATTTTAGTTGATGTGTATTTTTCCTCTTGAACTTGTCCATTATCATCATAAAGTATTACAAGAGATACTTGTTTGTTTGAAGTGTATATCTCAAAATAATCTGAATCAACTTCAGCCATACAAGAGTTGTTAAGTGTTCCACCACCATCAACATATTTTCCATAGTCATACCAATAGGCAATAGTACTGCCTTTAACAATATCAAATTGTTTTAAAACGTCTGCAGCGAAATCATATGTTGCTTTCCATTGATTGGTGAATTCTTCAACATCTCTGTCTGTTACAGTAACTCCAGCGGATCTGAGCAATGGTCTTACAAGTCTTCCGATTCTAATTGGGTTACGAGATGTTTTCCAAATTCCTGAATCATCAAAATCTGCTAATGTTAGGCAATCTTTATTTAAAACAGCATGTCTTTTTTCATCTTCATCGGTAAGTTCTTCAAAAAGAACAAAAACTTTTCCAGAAGTTGGACTAACAACTTCTGATTTAATTAATCCTTTTTGTCCATCATTAGGTGTCCAGTATTCTTTAGACTTATCATATCCTAAAGCTTCGAATAATTTATCATTTGAATCACTATGTGTTAATTGACGACGAGTTCCAACTTTATAAACTTCTGGTCTCCCAGCTGTTAATTCTTGTACTTTTCTATCAGGTGTAAAAGAAACTTCTTCTTTATTATCAGTAATATCAATATAATTGTGTTGAATATTAAAATCTTTTGAGTAGATATTTAACAAATCAGAGGCTATTTTATTTGTTCTCATTCTATTTAGAAGATTCAAAAACTTTTTTGAAAAAATAACTTTGGATTCTAAAAGTAACTCTTCTATCTTACTTTCAGTTAAAAAATCGGAATATTTAAAAACTTTCATACTTATATATATTAATTTTAAAAAATTCAAATGTTATTTTTTTAATCATAAAAAAATAAAAATATATACTTAGTTATGGATGTGATATTCAATAAAGTATTAAAGAATAAGATTATTAAATTGATTAAAATCTATTCAATTGATGTGGATGAATTAGTAATTGATTTTCCTTTATCTATTGGATTCTATCATACAATAGAATACGACAAAATCACAAATGAAATAATACTACATATGTTTGATTTTGACTTTGATTATCCATATCTTTTTGAGGATTTGTCCGAAGACGATAAATTAAGAGTCTATCAAATTTTAAAGGGAATTGAGCATCTGGATTAACTCTACTTGTGGAAAAAGGTCAAATTTATCTTTTCTCACTTGTGTGTGTGTTCTTAGACCACCTAAACTAAACCACTTATCATCATACTCAAACCAATCTTCATTGTAGATTCCCTTTTCTATTTCTATGTTCCATCTGTCTTTCAAATAAAGAATTAGATTTCTTGTTGAGTTTAGTTGTAAATCTGTATATCTTTCCCAATATTTATATCCCCTAAAAGGATTCGATAACTCAACCACATCTGAATCATTAATTGGTTTATTAACATAGTTATAAAATCTGCCGTCTTTTCCTTGAGTGAGTTGTCCGTAATTACAAATTTCTATTGAAATTGACTTCGAGTTAAGTTCTTGTGACTTTTTTGTTATTCCTAAGTGATATGCCCAATTTCTATCATCTATAGCTCTTAACACTTTACCATCCCATATTGTTTCAAATGTGGATGATGATTTTCTACCAATAACAAAATGAGTTCCGACTTTTAAAGGCTTAGGAGTTCCATTAGTATCTAATGTAGGATTTCCATCAGAGTCTTTTTGAAAGTCCTTTTCCCAGGAACCAATAGTCCAGTCTGGTCTTGATCCACCAGCAGTGTGATGTAACCATATTGTATTTTTTTGAGTCTCTGATTCGTAGTATTCTTCTTTAGATAAAAGATTGTCAAATATTCTTAACCCACCTTCTCCAATGTAGAAAACATTTTGAGGAATTTCAACTACGTTACTTACCGGAATTGGATCCATATTTCTTGGTTTCCCGTCATATGCCATTAGTTGGTACCAAGTTTGTGATCCAACGACTCCATCTGCTTTTATTCCAATTTTTCTTTGAAAAGTAGTAACCGCAACAAGAGTGTTTTGACCAAAATGTCCATCGATTTTCTCTTTTAGAAATCCAAATTCCTTCAGTTTAATTTGTAACTGTCTAACGTCATCACCTGACATCTTTAAAGTTATAACTCTTTTTAGTTTCATTGGTTCTCTAAATTTTTATATCTAAGTTGATTTTTTTGTTCCATATAAGCTTTTAAGTCTTCATATGTTACATTACCTGGATTTGCAAACAATTTTTGAGGATCAGCTGGTTTTTTATCTTCAATTTTCTTTAATTCATCATTCCTTTTCTTTTCATCATAAGCTTCTTCTGCTTGTTTCAAAAGATGACCAATATAGAATTCTATTCCCTTTTCTTTAACTAAATCTCTGTCAAAAGTATTTATAAATTCTTCAAAGGTTTCACCAACATAGACACCAAAGTTATCATCTCTTACAAAATGGTCAATATAAAACTTTATATCACCGATTGATCCTTGTGCATAAATTGTTGTTTTATATTGAGAAGTGTAATAATATGAAAATCTATCTTTTTCATTTAGCATCCTTTGACCATTCTTTTCAACTGTTGATACTAATCCTAAACTATGTCTGTAATGCCTACATTTTTTGAATTCATTACAGATTGAAGTGCTACAAACTATATTTACTGACATAAAACTATTTATTAAAAATCGCAGTCTCTGTTTCTATTCTGTTTCAATTTCAAATTCTTCTTCATCTGAACCAAACTCTTCATCTAGTTCTAATTTTAAATCAATAATAAATTCTTCGTCTAGTTTTTTAACTTCGACATTTTTAGAAATTTGACCAATAATATCAAAAGAGTTAATATCATATTTTTTGAATTTAACATAACATTTCTTTATATCGGAAATCTTAAAATCTTTTGTCGCGTCTTTAGGAAGAGCTTCTTTCAAATCGATCATAATAATTAAGGCATATGTTGCTAACTCATCAGAAAATTTAACAGTAAGAGAATCATATAATTTAGAATATTTAGACAATTCATTACTCTCTAATCTTAATCCTAAGTCTTTAAAACTCATTTTGGATTTGTCCTTAAAGTCTCTTTTTGCTTGTTGAGGTGTTTTTTCTTCTGTGGAATTTTCATCCGGAACCTCATAGTCAAACATCCTATCTACATCTCTTTTTAACTTTGTAAGAGCCATTGCGACATAATTTTCTGGAGTATCGTTTAACTCTTCGTTAATAAATTGAAAAAATTTTCTAATCTTCATAAAGTATATATTATTTTTCAATTTCCGTTATTTGGAAAATAGAATAAACAATATATAATTTGATAAGTATAATAAAAAAAAAGAAATTCAAATGAGTCTATTAAACACAATCAAAAAAGATTTCGTTCAAACTGAAAAAGATTTATCAATAAAGGATTATTTAGAACTTTGTAAAAATGATAAATCAATTTACACTTCACCTGCTGAAAGAATGCTTCAAGCAATTGGAGAGCCTGAAGTCATTGATACTAAATTCGACGAGAGATTAAGTCGTATTTATTCTAACCGAGTTATTAAAAGATATCCAGCCTTTGCTGAGTTTTTTGGAATGGAAGATACAATCGAACAAATAGTATCTTTCTTCAAACACGCTGCACAGGGATTAGAAGAAAAGAAACAAATTATTTATCTACTCGGTCCAGTTGGTGGTGGTAAATCATCTTTAGCAGAAAGGTTAAAACAATTAATGGAAAAAAGCTATATCTATGTTCTTATAGCTGACGGAGAGGTTTCTCCTGTTTGGGAAAATCCACTTGGACTTTTTTCAAATTATAGAACTGAACTAGAAGATGAATATGGTATTCATAGAAGATACGTTCCTTCTTGTCCTTCTCCTTGGGCTACAAAAAGATTAGCTGAATTTGAAGGTGACATTTCTAAGTTCAAAGTTCGTAGATTGAAATGTTCTATCTCATCACAAATAGGTATTTCTAAAGTAGAACCAGGAGATGAGAACAATCAGGATATCTCAGCGCTTGTTGGAAAAGTTGATATTAGAAAACTGGCTGAGTTTCCACAAAATGACGCAGATGCTTACTCTTACTCAGGTTCTCTTTGTAAATCTAATCAAGGACTTATGGAATTTGTTGAGATGTTTAAAGCTCCGATTAAATTACTTCACCCATTATTAACAGCTACTCAAGAAGGTAACTTTAATGGAACTGAAAACTTACCAGCTATTCCATTCCAGGGTATTCTTTTAGCTCACTCTAATGAGTCTGAGTGGGAAACCTTCTCTAATGATAAAAAGAATGAAGCTTTCTTAGACCGTGTTTATATTGTAAGAGTTCCTTACTGTTTGAGAATCGACGAAGAAGTAGAAATTTATCAAAAACTTCTTAAAGGTTCTTCTCTTTCTCAAGCACCTTGCGCTCCTAAAACATTGGAAATGCTCGCTCAGTTTTGTGTAATGACAAGACTTAAAAGACCAGAAAATTCACTTATGTATTCTAAAATGAGAATTTATAATGGTGAGAACTTAAAAGAGTCTGATCCAAAGGCTAAATCATTACAGGAATATAAAGACGATGCCGGAATTACTGAAGGAATGAACGGAATCTCTACCCGTTTTGCTTTTAAAGTTCTTTCTAAAGTATTCAACCATGATTCAGAAGAAGTTGCGGCAAATCCAGTTCATCTTTTCTATGTTTTAGAACAGGAAATCGTTAAAGCTCAAATGAATAAAGAAGTTGAAGAGTATTACTTAAATATTCTTAAATCAACAATGACTAACAAATATGCTGAGTTCATCGGTGATGAAATTCAAAAAGCTTACGTTGATTCTTATCAAGAATATGGTCAAAACTTATTTGAGAGATATATTACTTATGCTGATCATTGGTGTCAAGATAATGATTATAGAGATCCTGAAACTGGTCAGCAATTTGATAGAGGTGCTCTTAACGAAGAGTTAGAAAAAATTGAAAAGCCGGCTGGTATTGCAAATCCAAAAGATTTCAGAAATGATATAGTTCAATTTTATCTAAGACACAAAGCTAAGAATAGTAAATCTCCATCATGGGATTCTTATGAGAAAATTAAGAATGTTATTGAAAAAAGAATATTCTCTAAAACTGAAGATCTTATACCAGTCATATCATTCACTGGTAAAACTTCTAAAGACGAAGAGAAGAAACATTCTGAATTTGTCAATAGAATGAAAGATAGAGGATATACTAATAAACAAATAAAACTTTTGACAGACTGGTACCTCAGAATTAGGAAATCATCTTAATGAGACCTGTTAAAGACTTATTTACAAAAGAATACTATCGTATTAATCGTATTAAAAGGGTAGTTGTGCGCAAACTAAAAATAGAAAGAATATTCAATGTCAATAAACATAGTAGATAGAAGAAAAAATCCAAAAGGGAAATCCTCTGATAATCGTCAGAGGTTTCTAAAAAGGATCGAAGGTCAAATAAAAAAGGCCTTACCTGACATTGTTAAAGGTACTGGTATAAAAGATATCACATCATCAGGTGGTAAAGTAAAAGTTCCTGTTAAAGGAATATCTGAGCCACAATTTACATATGATAAAGATTCTGGTGATAAAAAATATGTTCATCCAGGAAATAAAGAATATGTTCCCGGTGATAAAATAAAAAAACCTCAAGGTGGTCAAGGTAAAGGATCAGGTAAACAAGGATCAAACGATCCTTCAACCGGAGAAGATGAGTTCTCAGTTACAATTAGTAGAGATGAGTTCTTAGATTACTTTTTTTCTGATTTAGAACTTCCAGATATGGTTAAAAAACATCTTAACACTATTGTTGATTGGAAACAAAAAAGAGCTGGATTCTCTAATTATGGTAATCCAAGTAGGTTAAATGTTGTTAAATCATTTAAAAACTCAATGGCTCGTAGAATGGCTCTTGGATTCTTTTTTGATAAAAAAATCAAAGATGTTGAGGAGTTATTAAAAGATGATACTTTAACTAAAGAAAGAAGATTAGAGTTAGAATTTGAATTAGACAAACTTAAGAAAATGAAACTTAGTGTTTCATTTATGGAGGAAGTCGACCTTCAATATAATAACTTTGAAAAAGTTGCTGTTCCTACTACTTGTGCTGTTATGTTCTGTATAATGGATATCTCTGGTTCAATGGGTGAAAAGGAAAAGGATATTTCAAAAAGATTCTTTATGTTACTTTATATGTTTCTTACAAAACAATATGAAAAAATTGAAATTGTTTTTATTAGACATCACACAGAAGCAAAGGAAGTTAGTGAAGAAGAATTCTTTAATAGTAAAGAAACAGGTGGAACAGTTGTTACTCCTGCACTTGAACTAATGAATAAGATTATAAAAGAAAGATACTCAAAAGATTGGAATATCTATGCTGCGCAAGCTTCAGATGGTGATGTTTGGAATCGTTCAGATGCTGATGATTGTTATAAAATATTAGACACTGATATATTAAATAAAATTCAATATATGATTTATATTGAAGTTTGTAGAGATAATGATGGTGACCTTTGGAGTAATTATAAATTACTTTCTGAAAAGAGAAATAATTTCGAGATTGGAAAAATTCACGAAGTAGGTGAGATATGGACTGTATTTCAAGACTTCTTTAAAAAGAAAACCGTCTAAAATATTACTGTGTTGTAAATTGATAAACCTTTCCCGAACTACCATAGTCAACTATCTTAGCAGCTACAAACTTTGCACCTTCTGCTGCATATTGTGACCAAGATTCATCAGAATATTTATTTGTATTTTGCTCAACAAACGTCAACGCATTATTAGCAATTTTTACAGCTTGACTAGAATACTCAGAAACACTTTTTCCGTCTCTTAGATTAATCAAATAAACCATTACTTCAGAAGTTAATTTGGATTTTTCAAAATCCATTTCTTCTGCAGCACTATCCGAAATAGCTTCCATTACTCCTATTGCTTTATTTATAGTTTCTGGTGATGGTTTTCCTCCACTAGCCGCGGCAGAAGTAAGTACAAAAAGTATAACAAGTAGGACTATAGTTATAATTATAGTTCTGTATAATACTGGATGTTTTTCTTTAAAATTTTTAATCTTATCCAAAATCCATTTTATAAATTTCTCAACAATTGATGCTGACTTTACACCTAATTCATACATCTTAAGACTTATACTTTCTAAATTTTCATTGAATTTTTTAAAGAAACTTTCAATAGTATCTAAACCTTTACCAATTGTTGCTAATAACTCATTAAAATTGGCTCCGGTGACACCAAATTTACCCAAGTGGTCCCAGATTGATCTGTATTCTTTCTGATCTATATCACTCATTTCACTATTGATATAATCTTTAAGATTTGGCTTACCTTTAGAAATTAATAAATTATTTATCTGTGCAATTTCATTCTTACTCTTTATTCTCTTAATTATTTTTAAAGCTGATTCTTCATCCGTACCGTCATAATCACCTTTAAATGATTTAATTAAATCATCTACTATAGATTTTACCGAATTATCAACTTTGTCATTTTTTTTACTTTCTATATTATTCCAATCTATGTCATTGAAAACACTATCATCTAATTTATGACCTATCATAGTATAAAGACCTATTTCTTTTAATGCATCCGGATTTGTCTTTATTATTTTTTCTAATTGACGAACTTTACCATCAACTATTTTGATACCGAATTTTTTATCAGAATTATTTGTTAAATCTTCTAATCTTTTATTTAGTTCGATTTTATTTATTTTCTTTGATTTGTATGATGATATTAGTTCATACATTTTATCAAGTGGTAATCTCATTTGTACACTAAATTCATGTCCTGAGAATGGTACAATTTCATTTTTTGAGGATTTTAAAAACCATTTGGCTAGTGGTGTGTTTGTCACAACAATGTCATATCTTAAATACCAAACATTTTGTTTCTTACCTATAGAAATGTATGGATCATCTTCGACTTCGACTTCATCTTTGATTTTTTCTGTTTGATAGTTCAATACAAAATCTAAAACTGGACTATCATCTTTATTTGGATCTGCAAAATAGTCAGAAAGATTTCCTTTTTCATATTCGTCTTTGTTCCAAAACCATTCCTCATTAATTGCACATCTAAAAGATTCGTATGTTTTGATATACTTCATGTTGAAAATAACTTTCTATTATATATAAATTATTATAAACAATAAACTAAAAATAGACTAAAAATAAAAACAAAATTATATGAAGAAAAAAGATATCAAAAACTTATTCTCAAAATCAGATTGGAATGAAGAAACTATTCAAGTTTTTTCTGAAATAATTGATAAAATGTCTATAGACTTACTTGGACTTGATGTTTATGTAAATCAATTTGAAATTGTATCTTCTGAACAATTACTAGATGCTTACGCACTTATAGGACTTCCACTTTCATATAACCATTGGAAATTTGGAAAAGATTATGTAGTAAATACAAATAATTATAAAAAAGGAAGAATGGGTCTAAGCTACGAAATGGTAATTAACAGCTCGCCCTGCATCTCTTACAACTTAGAGGACAATGATACTTGTCTTATGTTATTAGTTTATGCACATGTTCAGGGCCATAATCACTTCTTTAAGAACAATTATCTTTTTAAACAATGGACTCAAGCTGATTCCATTATCGATTATATGTTATTTGCTAAAAACTTTATTGCCAAATGTGAAGAGAAGTATGGATATGAAGAAGTTGAAATGGTTTTAGATGCTTGTCACGCACTTATGAACTATGGTGTTGATAAATATAAAAAACCGGCTAAATTATCACCTAAAGAAGAGCATGACAGATTAAAAAAGAAGATTGAAGACGATAGAATTTTACTTGATGACATCTGGAGAACCCTTCCTAAGGATGATCAGAAAAGAAAAAGAAAAGAAAGATTTCCGGCTCAACCTGAAGAAAATATTCTTTACTTTATCGAAAAAAATTCACCAAAACTAAAAGCTTGGCAAAGAGAAATTGTTAGAATTGTTAGAAAGGTATCTCAATACTTTTACCCACAGGGTCAAACTAAAGTTATCAATGAGGGATGTGCGACTTTTACACACTATGAGATAGTAAATAAAATGTTTGAAGAAGGATATTTAGATGATGGATTTATGTTAGAATTTATGCACCATCATTCTAATGTTATTTTTCAACCGGGATTTGATTCTAAATTCTATTCAGGTTTGAATCCATATACTTTAGGCTTTAATATCTTTTCTGATTTAAAAAGAATGTCATTAGATCCAACTCCAGAGGATTTACAATGGTTTCCTGAAATTGCTGGAAAAGGAGATTGGAAAGAACAATTTTTATATATTGTTGAAAATTTCAAAGATGAAACATTTGTTCTTCAATATCTTTCTCCAAAAGTTATGCGTGATATGAGATTATTTGAGATATCAGATGAATCAACTTCTAACTTTTATAAAGTTAGTTCAATTCATAATGAAAAGGGATATAAAAAAGTTAGACAATCACTTTCTGAATTTTATAACAGAAGTAGATATGTTCCAGATATTCAAGTTTATAATGTTGATGTTTATGGAAATAGAAGTCTTACTTTAGAATACACTCCTTTAGATGGTAGAGATTTAGATTCAAATGAAGTTGATAAGGTTCTTCCACATGTTAAATACTTATGGGGATTTCCAGTTAAGATGGTTCAAAGAGGTCAAGAAAAATTGACAGTTATTTCTTCTTTGGAATAATTTTCACTATATTTGTAATATGAAAAATATTGGATACTGTTGCATCCCAATGGGTTGTAATGTAGGTAAGAAAAAGAAAGAACATATTACCGTAAATAGAGGAATGGTTCGTAAAACATTTGATGATAAAGGATTGCCTTATGTATCTGAATTGGTTATTGAAAATCTCAAAGACACACTTAAAGTATTAGACTATAATCTATCTGTTGGTATTTATATCTACAGATTATCATCCGACTCTTTTCCGTGGATGTCAGAGTATGAGTTCTCTGATTTACCAAACTTTGATATGATACAAAAGCTTATGGCTCAAATCGGTGATAAAATAAAATCTAATAACATTAGAGTGAGCTATCATCCAGGACCATTCAACGTTTTGGCAAGTGAGAGCCCTTCTGTTGTAGAGAAAACAATCAAAGAGTTAAATAAACATGCAGAACTTATGGATTTAATGGGATTGGATAAATCACATTATTATCCTATCAATATTCACATCAATACGACTAAGCCTACAAGAGAAGAAGCTGCTCAACGATTTGTTGATAATTTTTCACTTCTTTCTGAGTCTTGTAAGAGTAGATTAACATTAGAGAATGATGATAGTCCGAATCAATACTCTGTTAAAATATTACACGACTTTGTTTATACCAAAACTAATATTCCAATTGTATTCGATCAACATCACTTCAACTATGGTGAACAAGACCAAACTATGGAAGAAGCATTGCGATTAGCACATTCTACTTGGAATGTTAGACCAATGACTCATATGAGTTCACCAAAAACATTAGAAGATAATTCAGGTAAACAAACAGCACATGCAGATTACATTTATGAAGAAATTAAAACATTTGGTCTTGACTTTGATACAGAAATTGAAGCGAAAGCCAAAGATCTCGCTGTGTTAAAATACCGGAAACAGTTTCAATTAATTAAGTCATAAATATTTGGTAGATTTAAAATAAAGTATTATCTTTGTAAAACAAAGGAAAACAATATGAAGATAGAGCTTAAAAATGTAAAGATTAACAAAATGTTTAGCGAAGAAACTACTTGTTTCATGGCTGATGTTTTTATAAATGGTAAAAAAACAGCATACGCTAAAAACGACGGACGTGGAGGTAATACAAATATCCAACCATATGCGGGTATGTCTTTAGATGAGGTTTATAACTATTGTAAAACTTTACCCAAAGAGTTTGGTTACCCACAAACACTTGATTCAGTTATTGATGATATTCTATTCGAGAAAGAAAAAGAAAAAGAGCAAAAGAAAATTGACAAGTTGTGTTTAACTAACATTGTTTGGGGTTTAGAAAATGGAACGTCTTATTCTAAGATTGGTTTTAAAGGTAGTCCTAAATTTGAGGACCTTAAAAAAACAACTGGAGGTAAGACTGCTTTGAAATCTTTGATTGAGAAAGTAAAAAATCAATACGTGAAAGAAGGTGAAATTATTTTCAATAAAAATTTAGTAGGTTAAAATGTAAAGAGAGTCTAATGACTCTCTTTTTTCTTTTTCTTAACAACTGCTAACTCTTCTGGTGTCAATAATCCTCTACCATAAAGTTTTACTCTTTCATCATATCTCGTCTTAACTCTTTCAGATATCGGAACTGGTTGTCCTTCATCATCAATTCTAACAAAAACAACTTTTGTTGAACAAACGATTTTTTCTTCACCAGTATAAACACTGTGTTTTCTGGCTTCCATTTTAAGAGTGATGGAGGTTGTTCCAATTTTTTCTACTTCTCCATAGATTTTGATAATGTTGCCAACTTTTACGGGATTATCAAAAACGACTTCTTCCATTTTTTTAGTTACCATTCTTGGTGTGTCGCATATTTGACAAGCGTAAGCCGCAGCTGCTTCGTCAATAAAACACATCATATTTCCTCCGAAGAGATTACCATGTACACCAATATCGAGTGCCATACAAATTTTTGTTGTTATTAGTTCCATAATTTATCTTTTTTTATATATGAAAAAACTCATTTTTTTAAAATCAAACCAACTTACATCTAAAAAGATAGTTTCTATTACTTCGTCATTTGTTACATAACATGAGATATAGTAGCAGTCTTTTGGAATTTTTTCTAATATTAAATTTCTTAAATCATCACTAAACATAATATCATCCATAAAAATAAAATTGGCATCGGAGATATCAACATTTAAAATATCATCACAAATAAAAATAACTCTTTCTTGATTTAAAGTTTTATTTATTTCGATTGCATAATCGATTCTTGTTTTAGATATTTCCACTCCTACATATTTATCAAAATTGGAAATAAGTGAGAGATGTAATAATAATCTGCCATTACCACATCCAATATCATAAAATACTCCTTTATAATTATTTAAGTAGTTTGATAATTCTTTAACCCCTTTTTTTGTGATTTCGCCATAAACTAAATTCTCAGGTAAATCAGTTGATTCTCTTAGATATTCTGATTGTTGTTCATTGGTTAGATTATCCCATTTACCCAGATATTTTAAGATATCACTCTCAGACATTAAGTCGAACCTATAAACTTCTTCTATTTTTATTGCTTTTAGAAAATCATCCATATTTCACTATTTCAATTCCAGTAGTTTCTAAAAAATTAATACCCGACCCATCTCTATATTCATCTACATAGACCAATCTTTTTATTCCTGATTGTAGAATCAGTTTTGAACAATCTTTACATGGTGAGTGAGTTAAATAAAGAGTAGCTCCATCGCAAGATTGACCTCTACGGGCACATTTAAGTATAGCGTTTGCTTCACCATGAATTACATACCAATGTGTGGTATCAGGATCCAATTCACATTGATTATCAAATCCAGTTGGTGTTCCGTTATATCCATCTGATATAATCATATCATCTTTTACAATTAAGGCCCCAACTTTCATTCTTGAGCAATGAGAAAGATTAGACCACTCTTTAGCCATATTTAAATATGTTTTATCATATTTTTGTTGCTTGTATCTGGATTTAATCTCATCGATAAAATTTGTGATTTTATCAGGACCATCTATATTCTTTTCTTTACCGGACTTATCTTTGATTATCATTCTTATCGCATTTTTATCTGATTTATCAAACACTTCCATTTTAATAACCATAGGACTCATATCATCATAAATATAATCCTGTGATTCAATCATTTCTTTTGTAATTCCTTTTAAATATACAGTATCAAAATCACTCTTCATCCCTAAATAACTTATTTATTTTGGATTTTCTATATTCTGATTTCGTATCAAATCCTAAAATATTTTTTAATGCCCAATTTACATCTAAATGACCTGTGATCATTAACTCTTTTAAAAGTTCATATTTTTTGTTTTTATCAGACATTAAATAATCTTTTGATTTTTTTCTTTCTAATCTTTGGTCTATCTATTTTATAGATAATGTCAGTAATAGTTGAATTGACTGTTATATAATTACCAGAACCTCTGGTTGATTTATTATTTATCAACGCAGAGGCTTGTAGTAATTTATCAACTAAACTTTTATTAGTCATTGTGTTTTTCAATCTGAAGAGCACTTAACTCAACAAGATTTTTTCTACCAAAAATCATAACTTCAACCTTGACTTTTTGGTCTTTAATACTTTCTACTGTTCCTGTAAATCCTGTAAAAGGACCATCAAGAACTTTAACAGATTCACCGGAAATGAAGTGGTCAAATTGTTCGGCTACTACTTCTTTTTCTTTTTGAATACCAAGCATTCTATCAACTTCTCCTTGTGTTAGAGACTGAATAGTTTTATCTCGTGATGTAAGAAATCCTGTAGCACCATTTACACCTTTTAAATAATATTTCAATTCACCAACAGCATTTGTTTCAACAAAAATATATCCTGGATACATTACTTTTTCACGTTGAACTTTTTTACCATTCTTTAAATGAAAAGATTTTTCAGTTGGAACAATTACTCTACCTATTTTACCCATTAAGTCACCAGTTTCACCATCTTTGACAATTCTTTCCGAAACAGATCTTTCTCTGTTTGATTGCGCTCTAACGATATACCATTTCATTGTTTTAACATTTTCTAAAGTTTCCATATTAATTTAATTTATTGTTTTTCTAATTTTTTATAATAATTTAATTCTTCTTTTACAAAATCAAAGTGATTTTCTATTAAATAGTCTAAGTCAATATCTTTAATTTTTAATCTAAGTAAAAGAAGTTTGTAGTCATTATCGGGTATAAGTGGCTTTTCCTTTTCACTTTTTGACCAAATCCAACTAGGATAAGGTTTTGATTTCATAAAGTGATACCATAAATCTAAACCCGATACTTTATCTATTGCTTTAAGATTCAAAAGTTGAGCTTTATCAGGAAATCTTTTAGAAAGAATTCGGTTAATGATGAAAAAAAATTCACTTTTTTGTTCATCACTAACCCACTTCCAATTTTCTTTCTCTTTAAACATCGCATTTGTTAATGCAAGTAAGTGATTTTCAATTATCATTTTCCTTCAAATTTGCTTTCCATTTTATCAATAATTTCTTGAGGTAAGTTTTCTAATCTCAAATCTATTAATTTAACATTACCTTGAATGTTTTCTACAATAGTTTCAATTTGTGTTTTACTCAATTTCTTTTTCTCACAAATCAAATCAGCTATATTCTCATATAGATCAGGATCTTCTAAACTAATCTCACCAAATTCTAAAAGATAATTATCATAGATTGTTTTGGCACCTTTGGCTCCAATTCCTCTCTTTTTGCCGTTTTTAACTTGAGACCAAACAGATCCAATATTATCAGATTGGTCTCCTGAAATTATCTTAACCACTAATGATTCCATAGGATCAATTTCAACAATTTCATATTTAGTTAAGAATCTATTAAGTAAAGTCAAATAATCAGAGTTATCATTTAGATTAAAAATATCATCATTTGGTAAATTTTTAACTTCTGAGATAAAAATCTGATAATTTTTTGGCATAAAAAGTTTTTCTTTATTATACATTTCATTTGTCATAATATTAATCCAAAGTGGATCGATTGAATACCCAACAATTTGTTTGATATCATGGTCATTAGAAACAATAATTGTAGATCGACCTTCTTCATTTGCTTTAGTTGTTAAAAATGAAATCCAATCATCTCCTTCAACATGAGGTGCTTCTAAAATTTTCACTAATCCAGACATTGATTGTTTGAATTCATCATAAGCATTATAAACAAAAGACCAATCAATATCATTATCTTTTTTTCGATTAGCTTTATAAGCTTTTGTTAGTTGTTTTCTCCAAGATTTTTCTTTAGAGTCTGATACAAGATAAACATTAGCAAACGGATACCACTTTCTATAGTTGTTAATCGCGTTTTCTAATGATTTATGTAGTGCGCCGTACAGTAAGTTGTTTTTGTGAAGTGTGAAAACCAATCTTGACAAGATATAATTTCCATCTATTACTAAGTCACATATCATTAAAATATAATTATTTTTTAATTATATCTATTAATCTGGACTTAGTTTATAATATCATCTATCTTTTTGTCCCTTTCTAACCACTTAAACTTTTTCTCTAAATAGTCTTCAATTTCAGATGGAAAGAAAGTATTATTTTTATGTAATTCATCTAAAAAAGGTTTTCCTAAAACATTAAGTATAGCAATATTAGTTATTAAATTCGAATCTCTATAGTGACCGTTATTTGACACTTCAACATCTTCACCTAAAATATGATAAGTTATTTTTGAAGCTCCTATTGTAAATGATGAACCATTATAAACCAAACTTGTCCCAGAAACCGTAGTCGATGTATTTGAGGATGAGCCAGTAATTGCAAAGATACCGGGAGGTATTTGTAGATTGGTTTGTTTTTTAGCCATATCCATTCTATCTAAAATCAGATAAAAGTTTATTTAACTATTGTGTGTGGTGCTGACCAATCCGACTCTGATTTAGCAAATCTGATAATTGATGATACTATGTGATTTCTATCATCTTCTGGTAGTCTTTCTACAAAATCTGTAAAGAAAATAGCTTGAAGTCTTGAGTTTATAGCAGAATCTTTTTCTTTTGTGAGATCGTTATAGAATATAGTCTTCAATTCAGCTTTAGTAAATTCATAGTTTTGATCCATATACTCTTTAAGATTTTCTAAGTCTTTTGATTTTCTAATATATGTCAGTATAGTATATGGGTTTATTGAGACATCTTTTCCAGTTATTTGTATTGTGAAGTTTTTATTTAATTCAAATTTGATAAGAGCTCCTGCTTTTCCAGACATATGCTCTGCTTTTGAAGAACCTTTAACCTCTAAAGAAATGGCTTGCTCTAATCCAGTCACAAAAGTCCTAACATCAATTTCTCCAGCTCCTTTAATTTGTGGCTCAACTTTTTCCTCAGCCCCGTCTTCAATTAATTGACCAAGCAAAGCATAGTCATAATAAATCTTAGTTCCAGTTGTATTAGGACTTGCTTTGTATTTATTATACATATGTACGAATTTAGAAGCAGTGTCTGTATTAACTGGGAAAAATCCTGATTGTCTTTTAGTTTGTTGTTTTAGTGATACACCAACAACTCCAGTTGCATTCTTAATTGATTCTCCTAAAAAGTCATTTAGTTCCTGTAAAGAAGTCACACCTAATCTTTTAAATCTTTTTTCAACAGAATTTGTACTTAAATCTCTACAAGTCCATTCATACCCTTTAAATACTAACCAACAATCCGATGGATTCCATTTTGCAATATTTATTCTATCTGGAAGTGATGTGAATGATGAAATACCTTTTGATATTTTTTCTTTTTCTTCTTTAAGTGTATTTAAGAAAAAAGTATTAACAGAATATTTTGAAGAGTTTTTATAAATTCCAGATAAATCACTGATACTGTCTTTATAAACATCAATAATCGACTGACATTGTTTTAACATACCTTCAACAATATTTACATTATCTTCTTCGTATTTTTCAAATTTTTGTTTAATATCATTTCTGTATTTACCAATAGTCGCTTTTCTATAACCATCAATACCTTGACCAAATTCAATTGGTACTCTACCATCGTGATTGTAACATTCGATTGCAATTCCATAATCTTCCCACAATTTGAAAGTAAAAAGTATAACAAATACAGTTTCTCTAAAGTAATCACCTCTGGCTGATGCTCCTTTTCTATCTAACTGTTTAATCATAACAGTTTTGATTCCTTTTTTAGCTACAGCAAATGGAAATTTTAATGAAGTTGTTTTATAGATAAATAATTCAGACTTAGGATCTTTGATGTCATTTATTTTAAGCACATCTGAAAAAGTAAGTATCTTTAAAGAAGCAGGTCTTATATTGATGACTTTTTCTTCTAAATTAGGTAATTCTTCAGTATAGAATAACTGAAGTTTTGTTGTTACTTCAACATCATCTTCTTTAACTTCGGTCTTACCATCTCTTGAAAGAGCATAGTTTATATTCCTTTTATTATCATCTAAAGTAGCCTCAAATAACGACTTAATATACTTCATATAGAGTATATATTAATTTTTACTTACAAAATCTTATTTATTTGGATTTCTCTCCAAAGAGTTCTAAATTCTTCTCTTATTTCAAAATCATAATCGTAGCAATCCTTTTGTTGATAATAATCGTAATAGCTTTTCTGAATTTTCTTATTTATCTCTTCGTACTTTGGTTTTACAAGATACCAAGCATCATTTTTCTCTGACCAATCTATTAGATTTTTAATTAAGTCAAAGTTTATTTTTTTAAATCCATTAAGGAATTTAGGATTAGCCCACGAATAAAAGTAACTTCTTATTATCTCATTCTTGAAATCAAAAAATCCAGATGGATTGGTAGATAGTGGTGTAGTGAAGTAAAACTCTTCACAACTCCTCATAAGTATTTTAGTTAATTCTATTACTTTTTTAGGTAATTTATTTTCTAAAATAATATGAGGCACATCATCTATTAAAATACAAATTGGAATCTTTTGAATTTTTTTGAAATATATTATTCCTTTTGAAAAGGACCAATCTTCATTACTCGGTAGTATTTTATTTAAGTCCATTTTCTTTTAGTATTTTAAAAAACAAAACCTTATTATATTCTCTAAGCTCAAATTTTCTTTTTCCGTCTCTATAATATGGTTTATTCCTATTTGGTGAGTATTTCACTTTACTTTTTGAATCCCACATAGATGTAGTAATTGTTTTAGAATGAAAATAATCTTGCTTTTCTAAAAAATCAACTATAAGAATTTTTTTAAAGTAATTTTTATTAGCATCTTCAGAATACCAATATCTATAACCTTGTGTGTGTCTTTTTAAACGACTCACAATTACTCTTTCTTCTATATGTCTCCGCCAGGCACGACCTCTCATAATCGCAAATATAAGATTTATTTTAGAATTTCAGAAATCTTCTCATCTCTATCTATTGAATAAGTATCTATAATGAAAATTGGACTACCATCTATTCTTGACCTACTTATAAACTTAGCCCAGTATTTCTGACCAAAGTATTTTTTATCAATAAGGTTTTTTCTTACCGTTTCATCTTCAGAACTCCAATCGTATCGATGATTTAAGTCATCAATAATTTCAAAAGATTTGTCGAAACAAATAAGTTGGTCTTTGGATTCTAAACCAATTTTTTTTATTAGAATTGTCATTTCAGTAATTCTACTTTTCTTAAGTCTGAATTCTTTCCAAACCAAGTTTCAAGTGATGATTTTGAAGCCTCATCTTTTGTAATCATTGTCATTCTTGGCGAATTAATGATATCTTGATACTCATCATCGACAAGAGCTGCCAAACCTTTCTTATACTTAATCTCGTATTGTTTTGGATCATTCTTACTTTCCCATTCATTGTATTCGGTCTGTGAGTAAAAAAGAATTTTCTTTTTACCCTTTTGTTTTGGAATGGCAACAACAATCGGAGTTTCTACTTTCCAAATCATTTTCCTGTCAAACATATCTGGCCAATATTTATGAAAGAAGTTAATAAGAAGTCCCGCGATGGAATTCCCATCGACATCAGCATCTACATAAAAAAGTATTCGACCATATCTTAAAGATTTTAAATCAATTTCTTGACCTAACTTCAGTCCAATTGCCGCCATCAAATTAACCACTTCATCATTTCCAACCAGTTTTTGATTAGTCATCTCAGATACATTAACAAACTTTCCTTTAAGTGCAAAAGCACCCATCGTCTCCGGAGTCCTGTATTTTCTAAAAGCTGAAATAGCGGAGTCTCCCTCGAATAATCCAATGGAACATTTCCAACGATCTTTTCCTTTAGCATCAATTAGTTTTTCAACTTTGATTTTAGATAACTTTTTATTTAATTCTCTTTGAAGTTTTGAGTCTTCAGCACTTTTCTTTTGTTGAATCCAGTCTAAAATAGAATTGACAATCTCAGATTTAAGAATAGATTGGATTAATTTATTTGGAACCTCATAAGTTGAACCAAAGTCTTTAACTTCTGTAATTAGTTTCTCTTTTGTTTGAGAAGAAAATGATGGATTAATTATAGTAGAATCTAAGAAAAGAAACATATGTTGTTTTAACTCTGAGGGTTTAACATCAACTTTGTGTTTTTTCATAAAGAATTCTCTTAGAGATACTACTATTTGATTCATAATATAATCAACGTGTGTTCCTCCATCATAAGTTTCTGTTGAGTTAGCAAAACTAACTTGTTGAAATCCATTTTCGGAAAGAGCAATTGCAAATGACCAGTTTTTATCTTTTGATGTTTCATAGAAATAATCTTTGACATATAATTTTATGTAATCTTCAAATGAATTGAAATTTATCAAATTCCCATTAAATGTGAATTTGATACTTGGGTTTGTTCCTGCTAAATCATAAACTCTTTTCTCTAACATTTTGAAATGATCATTATCTATTTTAGACAATCCAAACTGAGATAGGTCTGGTTTATATTTTATTTCTGTGTGATTTGACTTTGACTTTTTAACAATTGGATTATTCCTATCTCTCATATTGTTTTTGAATGTTTGTGTAAAATGATTCTTACCATCACATGTAGAGATAGTGAATTCGACAGAGAAGACATTAGTAAGCTTTGCGCCTAGTCCATTTAAACCAGCTACTGTTCTCTCATCACTGTCATCATAATTACTACCCGACATTAAATTACCAAATATAACTTCTGGGACATATTGATCATGTTCTTTGTGAATCACAACCGGTATCCCTCCATTATCTTTAACCGTTATCAAATTATTTTCAGTATCAACAACAACATCTATTTTATTTAAACTTTTGTTTCTTTTGTGTTCATCAACTGAATTTGTAACAACTTCGTCAAATATTTTAACAAATGATGGTATATATGTTATTTCTCTTTGTAAGATTTTATTATCATCTATTATGTTTTTAACAGAGGTATTGGGTTTATTCGAACCAACATATGTCTGTGGTCTGAGTAAGATATGTGTTATTTGATCTAATACTTTATACTTATCTTCTATTTTTTTCACTTTTAAAAATTTCTTTTTTAATTATTTCTATTAATTCTGTTTGTTTTGTTTTTAAATCATCATCACTATATACATGAAAATATTTAAATCCAGCACTTTCCGCTATTTCTTTTTTTAATCTATCAATTTTTATTTTTTCATCATAACTCATACCATATGCACCCACCCAATCTAAATCATTTTCTTTAGGATGAAAAGAAATACCATGATATTCAATTATTATTTTTAATGGTTTGATAGTAAAGTCATAAAAAAATAAACATTTATCTAAGTTTATAAACCACTCTTTTGATGACCCAACTCCCCAATAAATATCATTTTTATCAATTCCATTATTTCTAATATATTTATATATCTCTTTTAAAAAATAGTATGCTTCTTTAGATGATTTGTTTATACCAACAACTCTTTTTGATGTTATTTGATTAAATATCTTATTTCCTTCTTCTAATCCATATTTATCTATATAAAATTTTCTCGAAGAGGTATATGATAATTGATTTAATCTATTATTATATTTAATCAATCCTTCCTCATCACCATATCTATTCACAAAAGACTCCAATGAATTAGTATTTTGTCTTTCATTTAGTTTTTTTATAGATTCTTCTTCGCTAAATCCTCTTTTTAACCAATATTGTAATTGTGTCTCGGTTCTATCAATATATTTTTCCGGATATTCTATTGCTTTTTTAATAAATTTTTCTGAGTTTTCTTTCTGAAATTCTTTTACTTTATTTTCAGAGTCTATATTATTATATCCTCTTTCTATCCAGTATTCTATATTACATTTTCTAAAAGATCTTATTTTAAATAATGCCTCTTCTTCTGTATAAAAATTTCCAGTTTTTTCATTTATTTTATTTTTCCAATTTTCAACTTTCATTGGAGATGATGGCATTTTTTTAACTACTCTTTTTAGATTTGTTTCTTCTTCTGACCATCCTCTTTTAATCCAATATATTTTTTTATCAGATCCCACTGGTGGTAAGTCAAGCATTTTTCTAACAAATTGTAAAATTTTATATTTACATTTGATATCAGTTTTTAAAATAGCATCTATAACTTTCTTCTCAACTTCTGGATGGAGATTTTTAACTTTATTATCTATAACTTCTTTTACTTTATCAATCACAACTAATGGTTCCGTTTTTACTTATATATTAAATAAAAAAGATATAATTTATCCATAGTAGATTTAGTTTGTGATTGAAAGAAAGTATTTGTTTATTTCCTACATTGATTCAACATCATCCCAATTATCTTCTCCTTTTAAAGGAATACGAGGATTTACATCAAAATTTTGATTTAAAAATTGCTTTAATTCATTTTCGATATAATTATCTGGAACAACCATATCTGGATTTTCCAAACTCATTTTTTTAGACAATTCAAATGAGAATTGTTGAAGAACTTCTGGTCTAATTGCAGCTACTAATCTATCCGATACAACAAATGCTCTTGTGAATCTATCTTTAACAGGTATTTCTCCTTCAGCCACTTTCATTGAGCTATCTATAAAGCTTTTTAGAAAACCCTCATAACTATGTGATGAATCTTGTAAAATAGGTGCTAATATTTTATTAAAAGCTCTTGTAGATCCAAAAATCATTCCAAATATTGCTGCTATTGGAAAGAATGGAGCAAGAGCCATTGGAACTATTCTATGAATAGCTTTAACTATTCCAACTTTCAAGTCTGTTCTCTTTTTAGCTGTTTGTGCATCTAGGAATAAAGCTCTTAGCATCCCAAATTTAATTTGTTTATCTTGTGTTTTTAAATAATCAGCCAAGTGACCTCTGTGTGCAAAATAAAGATGACGATTGATTTCATCTTCGTCAGTTATGCCAAGTCTTTGTAATTCGGCTTTGAAATTATCATCAAATTTCTCTAATATAAGGAACTGATTATACCTATTAATTTTTTTCATTAATCTATATATTAATTATTTAATATTAATTTAACATTTTAAAACCTTTTATAATTTGATTTTTTAATTGATTTTTAAACTAAGGTAATTTTTTATAGAATAAATAAGATATGAAAATTCTATATGGAATTCAACTTAACGGAAATGGTCATATAACAAGATCTATAGAACTAATCAATAAATTAAAGTCAGTTGGATATGAGGTTGATGTTATATCTTCTGGTAATAACTCTAATTTAGAATTACCATTTGAACATAATCATTTTGATGGGTTATCAATATTTTGTAATGACTCTGGATCAATTGATTGGAGAAAAACAATAAAACAAGCTAATATTATAAAATTAATAAAAGATTCAATGCTAGATGTAAGTGGATATGACTTAGTTATATCTGACTTTGAGCCTATATCTGCTTGGTCTGCCAAAAGATGTGGTGTTAAATCATTAGGAATTGCTAATCAATATTCTTTAATGTCAAATAAGACACCTAAGATTAAAAGTTTATTCTCATTACAGTTTATAAGAAATTTTGCATCTTGTAGTGAATACATCGCACTTAGTTATGAAAAATTTGATGATTTTATTTATCAGCCATTTATATCTGATTACTTTTTAAAAAGTGAAGTAAATGATAAGAAATTCTTTTTAATTTATTTACCATCTTATAATTTAGATTATATACTAAACCAATTATCTGAATTTAAACAATATAAATGGAGAGTTTACTCCAATGAAGAACATTCAAATGAATTGAAAAATATAAAAGTTATAAAACTAAATAAAGATAAATTTCAAAAAGACTTAACTAATTGTAGTGGTGTTATAACCGCATCTGGTTTTTCAACAACATCAGAGGCTCTGATACTAAACAAAAAACTATGGTCAATTCCTATTCAAAGTCAGTATGAGCAATTATCTAATTCTTTACTATTGCAAAATATGGGTGTTTTTACTGATAATTTAAACAGTGATAACTTAAAAAATTGGCTAGATAATTATCAAAAAGTTGATTACAAATGGGAAAATCCAATAGAAGACATTCTATTAAAAATTAAAAACATATATGAAGGTTAAAACATTATTTATATCTGATGTGCATTTAGGAACATCGAAATGTCAAGCAGATAAATTACTAAATGTACTTAGAGACTACGATTATCAAGAATTAGTGATTGTTGGTGACTTTATAGATCTTACTTCACTTAAAAGAAAGTTTTACTGGAAAGCAGATCACTCAACTGTTATACAAAAGATTTTGAGAGCATCCAGAAAAGGAACTAAAGTTACATATATCTTAGGAAATCACGATTACTTCTTAAGAGGTTTGATAAAAGAAGATAATATAAATTTAGGAGATATTCTTATTTGTGATGAGTATTTCTATAAAACATCAAAAGGTGAGACAATTTATATTTGCCACGGTGACCAATTTGATGGTTTTATTAGGCTACACCCTTTCTTATATGTTTTAGGTGACTGGGCTTATGAGATAAGTTTTAGAATTAATAAATGGTATAATAAAATCAGAAGATTTTTTGGATTAGAATATTGGTCTTTATCACAATATCTTAAATCAAAAGTTAAGAATGCTATTTCATTTATTAATGATTTTAAGATTTTATCAATGAAAAGACTGGAAGAAGTTGAATGTGATTCAATTATGATAGGTCATATTCACACACCAGCAATTGAAAAAATAGGTGAAAAAACTTACTATAATACCGGTGACTTCTGTGAAAGTTGCTCATTTTTATATGAAGATTTAAGTGGTGATATCAAACTTGTTATATTGGATTAGATAAAAACAAAAATAAGTTTTTACTATATACGAGTTATGATGACAGAAAAAAGTATATCACAGTTCTTATCCGATGAATATAAAGAGTTTGCAATGTATGTAATCGAAGGAAGAGCTATTCCTTCTGTAATTGACGGTTTTAAACCAACTCAAAGAAAGATTATTCATATTGCAAATCAAATCTGGAAAACAGGTAATGAAAAAACACTTAAAGTGTTTCAATTAAGTGGTAAAGTAGCCAGTGATTGTTTTTATCATCATGGAGATGCCAGCCTTTCTAACGCCATCATTACGATGGCTCAAAGGTTTAAAAACAATGCACCTCTTTTAGAAGAAGAAGGTCAATTCGGATCACTTCGTTCTCCACAACCTGGAGCACCTCGTTATATTGGAACTAAATTGTCTGAAAATTTCAAATTAATTTATAAAGATTTTGACCTACTAAAATTTAAAGAAGAAGAAGGTGAAGTTATTGAACCACATTATTTCCTACCAATTGTTCCTACTGTTTTATTGAATGGATCATCTGGAATTGCGGTAGGATTTGCTTCAAATATTCTTAACAGAGACATTAAAACTATAATTGATGCTTGTTTAAGAGTTATTAATGGAAAAGAACCAGGTGAAATTAGTCCTTCCCTTAATGGATTTACAGGTGAATATATTCAAGATACTGAAAACAAAAAAAGATGGATAATACGTGGAAAATTTGTAAGAGCCAATACATCAACTGTTAAAATAACAGAACTTCCTCCATCAATGACATATGAGAAGTATGAGGACATCTTAGATAAGTTAGTTGATGATAAAGTTATTGTTTCTTATGATGATAATTGCAAAGATAATATCGATTATACAATTAAATTTACAAGATCTGATTTGGAAAAGTTAGATGATGAAAAGTTAATTAAACTATTAAAGTTAGAGGAATCATCGACTGAAATATTTTCAACTTTAGATGAAGGTGGTAAGTTAATGATATTTGAATGCACACAAGAAATTATTAAATATTTTGTAAATTTCAGATTAGAATATTATCATAAACGAAAAGCTTATTTACTTGAAAGAATGAATAGAGATTTAAAAATTCTTTCAAACAGAGGTAAGTTCATCAAAGCAATATTAGATGAAAAACTAAAAGTTAATAATGTTCTCAAAATTGAAATTATCAAAGGAATAGAAGAGATGGGATTGGAAAAGATTGATGATTCTTTTGATTATCTTTTAAGAATGCCAATCTACTCATTAACAAAAGAGGTATTTGATAAATTAAAAGCTGACTTTGTTGAGAAGAAAGCTGAAATCCAAAAGATGGAACAAACAGATCCAAAAGATATGTATGTTGATGATTTAAATGAATTGAAGAAAAAGTTTAAATAATCAGATTTTATTATTATATTTGTCTAAAATATATTTTAATGGTTACAAAAGAAATTAAACAATTTGTTATTACTCAGATGAAAGAGGCTGATTGGGAGGTTGAGAAATTCGATGGCTTAAATGAATACAAATCTAAACATATCAACATACAACAAGACACTACTATTAGTCAAAAGGTTACTTTTCTAATAAAGATACCCAATGGTCATGGTAGCTATCAAAATCTTAAATTAAACCGTAAGGAGTTAGGAATAAATTATCTACGATACAGATTTTTATTAAAAGGTGTAAAGAGGTCTTGTAAATTAGTTGATAATCGTAGAAGAGAAGCTGAGATTTCTCGCAATTGGAAAAAATTCTTAGAAAAAAATAAAGATCTTAATAGGGATAATAAAATAAACCAAATTATAGATTAATGAAACAGGAATTATTTAATCTTATTGAACAAAAATCACCAGGTGCTAAACCGCTATATCTTGTTGTTCGTGGTTCTCATGCTTATGGAACTAACATTGAAACTTCAGATACTGATTACGCTGGAGTTTTTATTCAGTCTCAAAATGATATTTTAGGAAATACTTACAAAGAACAAATAAATGATGATAATAATGATATTGTTATTTATGAAATTCGTAGATTTTTAGAACTTTTAGGATCAAACAATCCAACTGTTTTAGAACTTCTTAATACACCAGAAGATTGTGTGGTTTATAAAGACCCTATCTTTGATATGGTTTTAGAAAACCGTGATAATTTCATCACTAAGATTTGTGCTAAGTCTTTTGGTGGTTATGCAAAACAACAGATAAGTAAGGCACGAGGTCAAGATAAAAAACAAAACTGGGAGAAAGATAAAGTTACTCGCAAAACTCCTTTAGATTTCTGCTATATTCACCGTGGTGAAAAATCAATTCCACTTGTGAGCTTTATGGAAGAAAAAGGCATGGATCAGAGATTTTGTGGTTTATCTAATGTTCCACATAGTAGAGATACTTATGCTCTTTTCTATGACTTTAAAGAAGAAGAAACTGATGGTGAAATTAAAAATTTAGGATTTAAAGGTATCGCATTTGAAGATTCTAATCAAGTTAGATTATCATCCATTCCTATAGATACTCCTAAAAACTATTTTATCGGACACGTTTCTTATAACAAAGATGGATATTCACAACATTGTAAAGATTATAAATCTTATCAAGAATGGTTAGAAAATCGTAACTTATCACGTTGGGTAGATGTTCAATCTCATGGTCAAAAAATTGACGGTAAGAATATGATGCACTGTAAACGTCTAATGGAAATGGCAAAAGAGATTGGACAAGGAAAAGGTATTATTGTAAGACGACCAAATGCACAAGAACTCATTGCAATTCGAAAAGGTGATGTTGATCTACAAACTTTAATTGATTCTGTTGAAGACGAAATAAAAGAAGTTGATAAAATTTTTGAAGACTCAAATCTTCCTGATAAAATTGATGAAAATTTTATAAATAATCTGATTATTAAAATAAGAAAACAAATATATAAGATATGATATTATACTTAATTTTAGTATTTTTAATTGGTGTGTCTGTTGGTGGATATTTATCAAAAAAACTAGCTATTAAAGCACTTAAGTTAGAAAATGAACGACACAACTTAGAGAAAAAAAATCAATTTTTAGAAGTTCTGTCTAAAATTAAAACTGGAAAATCTAAATTCAAAACTAGAGTTAATGATACAGTTTATATCGAAGTTGAATTAGAAAATTTAGGACAAATTGATGTAATTTATCTTATGGATAAAAATGATATTGCTCTTTTTAAAGAAGCTAAGTGTTTAAATACGTCTGATAGCATTCAATCGGAAATTATTACAGAAATAATCGCAAATATTTACAGAATTTATAATCAAAAAATTAATGACATTGTTGAAATACTTGGTTTTACTTTTTACAGAGAAGAGTTTGAAAGAACTTTTAGAGTGAAAGCTGATGATCTAAAAAAAGTATTCGATCCAGTTATTGAATCCGAAGTTGATCAAATAAATATCGAAAACCAAAAGAAATTTGACATAGATGATATCTTAGATAAAATATCAGCAACTGGAATTGCATCACTTACAATAGAAGAAAGAATTTTTCTAGATAATTACTCAAATGAAAAGAGAAATTAACGTTAGTCCCTGGAAACACATAACCACTACTCATAAAATTGAACATCACACACTTGATGAAATATTCACCATTCTAATTGAAAAGGATGGTGAATATTCTTTTATTGTTGAGGAATGTCAAAAGGTGTTTGATGTTTCACAAATGCCAATTTATATTAAAGAAGATTGGATAAAATATAATAAAAAATCCGTATCTTTGTCATTACTTAATGAACAGATTAAAAAATTGACAAATGATTTTGATCAATTTGAAGAAGAGTTGAATTTGTTAAAATCGTTAAGAAGAGATTTAATAATTAAAGGAATAATATGAAAGATTTATTTAAAAGAAAACCACGTAAGATAGAAGATGATTTTGCTCCGGTTGGAACAAAGGATTGTGAAATGAAATGTGAGAGAGGTGTTATTATGACCAAAGAAGGACACGTAATTGTATGTCATGGTTGTAAAAGAATTATTATGGACAATCGTGATAAAAATGAACTGTGTTAAAAAAATAATAATTATTAATTTAGCGGTTTTTGGTGTATGTCATATCTTCAATTTTTGGGGATTACATTTGGAAAATCTGTTTGCTCTTTATCCTGTTAATACAGGATATTTTAGTTTTTATCAGTTAGTAACGCATCTTTTTATACATGCAAATCCTGAACATCTATTTTTTAATATGTTGTTTTTTTTAATTGCTGGCATTGAAGTTGAAGAATATTTTGGTAAGAAATTTTTAAGTTTTTATTTACTATCTGGGATTTTTAGTTCTGGTTTATATTGCTTAGGATCTAATGGTGGTATTATTGGGGCATCTGGTGCTGTTTTTTCAGTTTTAACAGTTTTTACTATTCTTACTATTAGAAATGAAAATTTCAAACATTCAATTCATTTAAAAATAAAATCATTTTTTTATATTTTTTTTATCTTAATTGAACTTTATAATGCTGTTTCATTTCCAAATGATAATATTGGTCACTGGTCTCATATATTTGGTGTTATATTTGGTACAATTTTCTACATACATCATAAAAAAAGTCTCTCTTAAAAAAGAGAGACTTTAAAAAATACTATTAAGGGTGTTAAGTATTTTTTACCATGGTCTAACTAAACTGTAACCAATCATCGTAAAAGCTAAAGTGGTTATTATTATCAGACTGATTAATATTAAATCGATTTTTATATTTTTTTGCATTTTTATTGAATTATTATTTTTATAGTTTTATTTTGATTTATTAAGTAATACTGACCCGGAGTACTGATACTAACAATTATATCATTTGATCTAATTTCTGTAACTAAACTTCCGACACTATCAAATATTTTTGAATCTGATGGTAAATTTGCTATATTAAAAATGCCATTGTTAGGATTCGGATATACACTAAATTCAGAGTCACTTAAAGTATTAAAATGATTACCGTTATTACCCTGTCCATTGCCATTATTAGAATTAGAATTATTATTGATTACTCCGTTTTGACTTCCTAATTGTGAATTGTCATACCCTGGATTAGAAGGATCGAATCCGTCGCTATTTCCGTGTCCATTATTATTGTCATTATCTATAACCAAAGTCATTTCATAAGCAATTCTTACTGCTTCTGCTGAGTTTAATCTACCAGAACCCAACTTTCCTAAATATTGTGGATTTATTGAATAAATATCCACAGCTGTTATTCTAAGAATAGAATCAATTTCTGAATTTGTAATATTTGGATTCACTGATAACATAAGAGCAATTGTACCAGATACATAAGGAGCAGCAAAAGAGGTTCCGGATGAATATGAATACCAACCCGGTGCAGCACTTAGTGGAACATTGTAACCAGGTGCGCAAATATCCACAGTTGAATTATGTTGATGTGTTGATCCATTTTGAGAAATATGACTATCATTTTGACCAACACTAGTAACTGAAAAAACGTGGTTGTAAGCGGCTGGATAAACTAAGTTATCAGGTCCACCACAAGTTGAGCCATTGCCAGCAGATGCTACTATAAATGTTCCGTTATTCCATACTTCGTCTATTGCTAATTGAGCGTAATAGTTATATGTGCAACCAGAAGCCCAACTCAGATTTATTACTTTATAACCATTATAAGATGCTTTTAACATATCATTATAATTCATTCTAAAAAGACCAAGTGAAGAATTATATCCAATTGAACTTATTCCTGTTGAGTTATTAGTATTCCCAGCAGCTGTAATTGCAACAGCTGTTCCGTGTGTTTTTGTAGATGTATTTGTAACATCATAGTATTTTACTTTTCCTACTAATTCTTCGTGATTTTGATAGAAGTTTTGGTCTGAAATAGCTATTCTAACAGATGTATCACCGGTAGTATAAGACCAGGCGCCTTCGGCATTTATTAAACTAAGTGCCCAGTTATTAGAGAAAGAAGATGTGTAATCGTTAGGAAGTTCTAAAGTCTCAAATTTAGGAGCGATTTCAACCTTAGAGACTACAGTCGATTTGTTTGTAAGATTTTGTAATAATTCTACTTCATTACAGTTACAATCTATTTGATAAACATTTTGTAATTTTTGATTTTTAGAGTCAGGAAATACTTTTTGAACATTTGTAATTTGGTATGTTTCTAAAACAGAGTTTAATTCTTGATTTTGAGAATACAATTTATCACCTCTCATTTGTGGTACATTTTGGGACTCATTAATTGTCATCCAAACTGAATTTTGAGCCATTAAGTTTACACTTACTATTAAGATTGATGTGATAAGTAGAATTAATTTTTTCATAACATTTTTTGTTTTTTTGTTTTATAATTTATATAGTTAGATACTACTGAAAAAGACACTGATTTTGACAGTTCCGAATGTAATTTACACATTCACTTATAGTAAGACATACATATAGATACTTACTAATATAAGTAATACTACTTAGTTAAATTTTTTTGATCATTGGATATACTAAAATGCTCAAATCATTAGGTTTTACTGAATCTTTGTATTAAATATAAATATATACTATAGGGATTAAAAATTATTTTTCAATTATGATAAAGTTTTATTTATTTTTATTATCAACCATTTTATTGGTCACAAATTCGTTATCACAAATAAATGAGGGTTTTGAGAGTGGTCTACCCGCTAGCTATACAACTACGACATCTTATACACTAAGTTCCGGAACTTGGACTGGTCAAGCAAGTGGTGTTATTGGAAACACAACTGCAACTTGGATTAAAAGTGGCACTAGATCCTGCCAGCTTAGGTCACAGGTTGGATCACAGATAACCACTCCGACTATTACTCAAACAGTTGGCACAGTAACGTTTTGGGCATCAAGAACATCAGGTAGTGGAAGTTCTTTACAAGTAAATTACTCTACAGATGGTGGGACTACTTGGGTAGCTGCTACCGGATCACCCTTTAGTCTAAACACAACAGTAAGTCAATACACAGCTACTGTAAATACGACGAGTGTGAATGTCAAATTACAGTTTTATAGAACAGCAGGAACCGTTAATATAGACGATGTTGTTATTAATAAAAATAATAATTCCGTATGTTCAACAGTAACAACACTTTCTTTACCATCAACCGTTGGATCAACGACGACTACAGGAACACAGACAACTTGTGGAAAAGTAAATGATTTTCCGGCTGGTTCTTTTGGATCCTCACTTTACGGTGATGGTCAAGATGCTGTTTGGCAAATTGATGTTCCGGTTAGTGGAGGTAATTATAAATTCGATATAGGAGGTGCTGGAACTTATAAAATATTATCTTTACACTCTTCTTGTTCCCCAACAAGTGGAAACGCTTTAAATTGGATCACAACTTCATCAGGAACAACTGGTAATTTCTCACAAAATCTTACAACGGGAACATACTATCTATGGGTAGATACGTGGCCATCTCCTGATTGTGGTCAGTACTCCATAACCATTACAAGATTAGCAAATCCACCAGCTCCAAGTTGTATTTCATCACCGACATCTCCAACTAACGGTCAAACAGATGTCAGTACAGCCCCAACGTTATCATGGCCAACCGCATCTAACGCTACAAGTTATGATGTATATTTTGGGTCTACTTTACCGATCACACCAACGATTAACGTTACTACAACATCTTATACTCCAAGTTCATTATCAATCACTACAACATATTATTGGAAAATAGTACCTAAAAATTCTTCGGGTGAGCCTACAGGGTGTTCAACATGGTCTTTTACTACTTTAACACCAATTACTAATGACGACCCTTCAGGATCAACAACTTTAATTGTTAATGATCCTTTAGGTTATAAAACTTTTACGAATGTTGGATCATCAAATACGACAACAGAATCTTCACCTACATGTGCATCATATAATGGTGAGGATGTTTGGTTTAAGGTAGTTGTACCGAATGGGATAACAACGCTTGATTTTGATACTCAAACAGGTGGTATAACTGATGGTGGTATGTCTATTTACAGAGGAACTATTGGTTCTTTAACTCAAATTGAATGTGATGATGATGATGCATTAGATGGTCTAATGTCTTGGATATATCGAGAAGATTTTACTCCCGGTGAAACAATTTATATCAGATTTTGGGAATATGGTGGTGGTACAGGAACATTTAAGATTTATGTTAGTACTCCTCAAGCACTACCAGTTGAACTAATTAGTTTTAATGCAACTTGTTCCGATGAAGGTATATTAATTAACTGGAAAACCGCTTCTGAACATAATAGTTCCCACTTTACACTTGAGAAGTCAAGAGATGGCGAAGATTGGTCTCAAATTTATACCGAACAAGCAGCTGGTAATAGCAATCAAATTATTACTTATAGTTTCACAGATAAAAACACTATTAACGGTATTAATTACTATAGATTGAACCAATATGATATAGATGGTGTTTATGAACAATACGGACCTATTTCTGCAAATTGTTTAGAAAAAACAAAAGGATATTTTTCTACTTTTCCGAATCCAAGTTTTTCAACATTTAATATTACTGTCAATAATGAAAGTATTATCGGTGAATCTATTATAGAAATAGTAGATGATATTGGTAGAAAAATAACAAATAAAAATGTCACTGTAAGTCCTGGAATAAACCTTTTCAACTTAAATATAGATATCGAACCAGGTATTTATTACATAAACATTCATAATGATTATTTTTCTACCGATGTAATAAAACAAATTATAAGGTAATTAAAAAAACGAGTTATTTAAATAACTCGTTTTTTTTGCTCATTAGTCTGTATATAATGCTCAATTTGTATTTTTTATAGCTAAACTTGATTGACTAAATTGATATATAGGGTATGAGAATTATATTTAAACATAATTTATTATTTCTATTTTGTTTATTGACAAACTTTTTACTTGCACAACCAGCAAATGATAATTGTTCTGGTGCTCAAAATTTAGGAAATTTACCAACACCTGCATCTTGCCCAAGTGGTATTGGAACATCAGTAAATGTCACAGGAACCACAGTTGGAGCAACACCTACAAATCCATATAACTACCTTTTAGGTTGTCAAACTGGTGGAAATCAACCAGCACCAGCTAATGACGTTTGGTATAGATTTGTCGCAACCGGAAATCAAGTAAATATAAATATAACAGCAGGATCTCCGGTATTAGCAAATCCAGCAATAACACTTTGGACAGGAACTTGCGGTAATCTAACCGGAGTTGGATGTGATAATAATGGAACAAATGCTGGTGCTAATTCTGCAATTTTTGAGCCTTTAACATCTGGTCAAACTTATTATATTCAAGTATCTGGCTCTACATCAACGGCTACTGGTAACTTTAACCTTTCTGTAAATTCACAAAATGATTGTTCAGATTGTCTTCAAGGTTCTTATATAACTGCTACTCCTGCTCCAACAAATGGAACTTATCCACCAAATACTCAAGTGACTTTTTGTTATACAATCACTTCTTTTAATCAGGTAAGTGCAAACTGGATACATGGAGTGATACCTTCTTTTGGTGCTGGTTGGAATCCAACAACTTTACAATCAGTGAGTGCTCCAAATGCTTCCGCGGGATATGTTTGGACTTGGACTAATGGACCACTGGGTTTAGGTTGGTATGTTGATTATGATCCAGTAGGACCAACCGGTCCAGATGGAAATGTCACTAATAACTATGGAACTTCTAATATAAATGGAACGGGAACTTGGACTTTTTGTTGGAGAATTACAACTGATCCAAATTGCACCGGTGGAACTGACCTTTCGGTAGATGTCAATACAACGTCTGATGGGGAGACCGGTAACTGGACTTCTGTTGCTTGTCAAGACGACCCAGTTTATCAATTTTCATCCACATTAATATGTTGCACAAATCCAACTGTAACATTATCCAATCAAACTATTTGTCAGGGTCAAAGCGTGACTCTAACTCCTACGGTTAGTCCTGGTGGTGGAACTTACTCTTGGTCATCTGGTCAAATAACTTCTTCTATTACGGTTACACCTTCAACAACTACATCCTATACCGTTACATATGCGACCGGTTCTTGTTTTTCAACTGCGACTGCTACGGTAACTGTTAATACACAAACTACACCAACATTTACACAATTAGGACCTTTCTGTTCAGGAACTTCATTTACCTTACCAACAACATCAAATAATGGAATCACCGGTTCTTGGTCACCTGCTATTAACAATACATCAACAACAACTTATACATTCACTCCAACTGCTGGTCAATGTGCTTCAACTGCAACAATGACAGTTACAATAAATCCACAAACAGTTCCAACATTTACGCAAGTAGGACCTTTTTGTTCTGGAACTTCATTTACTTTACCAACAACATCAAATAATGGAATAACAGGAACTTGGTCTCCTGTAATCAATAATACCTCAACAACAACTTATACATTTACACCAACTGTCGGTCAATGTGCTCAATCAACTACGATTACAATAACAATAAGCCCTCAAGTTACTGCTACTGTCACCGGAACAAATCCAACTTGCGACAACGCCTGTGATGGAACAGCAACTACCACACCACTTACCGGAACTCCCCCTTACACTTATGTATGGACTCCTTCTGGTGGTACACAAACCATCACAAATTTATGTGAAGGAACTTATAATGTAACTATCACTGACTCTTTTGGATGTCAAACAACAGGAAGTGTAACCCTAACAGACCCGGTTGCACCAGTGTTGGGTCCAATTAGTCATGACTAAAAATAAAAAAAAGAAAAATGAAAAAACTATTAACTTCTCTAGTTGTTTTGTTTGTGAGTGTTGTTTCCTACTCTCAAACTTTTACAACTACTCAACCAGACACGGTGTGTTTTGGTTCGACAACTCCTTCAACTTATCAAGTTGCTAACATTGGTTCAGGAACTTATACTTGGACCATTCCTGCTTGCGCATCTATTGTATCTGGGCAAGGAACAAATCAAATTCAAGTCAATTGGTCTAACTGTCCAGCTGGTTTAATTCCTAATGCTGTTTCTGTTACATATGCATCTCCAGCTCCAGCTAACTGTCCCGCTCTTCCAGTTGATATGGATGTTTTAATTTATCAAGTTGTACCGACAATCACAGCTTTAGGTCCATTTTGTGAATCTGATCCTTGTGTGACTTTAGTTGGAACTCCAGCGGGTGGAACATGGACTGGATTAGGTGTTTCAGGAAACCAATTCTGTCCTGATAACGTAGCTAATGGAACTAACGCTACATCAACAGTTACTTATACACTTACAAATGGTGGATGTACATTTACTACATCGGTAGTTGTTCCGGTTTATGGAACTCCTACACTTTCACCTATACAACACGATTAAAAATAATATAAAGTAAAATGTTGAGATTATTAAGTTTCATATTTATAATGATGTGTTTTGGTTTGTTTTCACAACAAACTTTACAAATATGCCCTGGTGAAAGCGAGACAGTTACTTATTGGACTGAAACTACAACACCGGGAGAGATAGTGTGGTCTGTAAATGGAACATCTTATTATAGTGATCAACTTGTTATGAACTGGACACAACCTGGAACTTATAATATATCAGTCACTCAAACAAATGGAATTTGTGAAGATAGTAAATACTTTACAGTTATTATAAGTTCTTGTGATGATTTAATTTATTATGTTCCTAATTCATTCACACCGGATGATGATAATTTTAACAACATATTTCAACCTGTATTCACAGAAGGATTTGATCCATTTGATTTTCATTTAACTATATTTGATAGATGGGGTGAGATTATATTTGAGTCATATGATGCCTCAAAAGGATGGAATGGATATTATGGAAACAAAAAGTGTCAAGATGGGGTATATACCTGGAAAATCGAATTTGGAAGACCTGGTATAGATGATAGAGAAGTTATAGTAGGACACGTAGTTTTAATAAGATAAAAAAATCCATCAGAAATGATGGATTTTTTGTTTTTATCCTTATATTTGCATTATGGATAAGTCGAGAATTAATGATATGGTTGATAGAAAAATAATACAGTCTTTTCAAGAAGGATTTTCTATTGGTTCTATTCAATCAGATCTTAAAGTCAGAATAAGAAATTTCACTAACACTATTGGAAAGGATAGTAGTGTGAATTATATGCAGTTATATGATACTAAATTTGAAGATATTCCAAACATTCGTCATAGATATGGTATAACCTACATAAAACAGTGTCAAAAAAGATTACAGGATTTAGATTGGATTATTGAGAAGAAATCAAAATTTAGTAATATGACTTATTCTAAGGTATTTAAATTAATTCAGTTTAGAGAAAAACTCGAATCTACTGCAAAAATTTATCCATTCAAATAGTTTGTAAATTTTAATATTTTCCTTATATTTGTTGTATGAAAATCAATAAAGGAAACCTCTGGACAATTCTTGAAAAATATGACTCAAAAGACTACGATGGTCTTTGTAATGGTCTTTCTCGTATAATTCAAGGTAAATCTACTTCTGGTGATCTGCTTGATGTTTTCACTTACATGGAAAAAATTCAAAAAGAAGATAGAGACATTATCGAAAACGAAATCGGAAACGATATCACGAATGTACTTTTCTGTATCTAATTTTCATGTAACATCATGATGATATAACTATATTATATGTTATGGTTTTTTAAAGTTTAATGATAGTGGATTTTTTATAGTCTAATCCATTCTTTAAACCTCAATAAAGATTCTTTTAATGTTTCTACAAAATCAAAATCAATCAAGAATTGACCGAACTCTTCAACATATTTTTCTTTTGACTCATCGTTGGGGTTTTTTAGAAACTGCCAATTAAATGATAATTGAGTAGGTGTTTTAAATCCAAAGAAACTAAGAACTTCTTTTTCTAATTTGACAGCTTCTGAACCATTCCAGTTATGACCAACTGCAATTACTCCGGCTTCTTTATTTTTAAGTAGATTACTTTCACCAAGTGTTGTGTGTCTGTTTTCAAGCCAAGTCAATCTTTCAATAAGTGATGTATAAATAGCATTCATTTTACCCCATCTTATTGATCCAAAAAAGATAACTATATCAGCGTCAAAAATAGCATTTGCTACTTTATACATTTCATCTGATTTGTTGTTAAGTGATGCCCAACATCTTATATGACCTGTTGGATTCTTTTCTTTATCTTTAAGAATGGCATCTTTTAATCCACAAGTATTTCCTCTTTTAGTTGAAACATTACCTTCACAAGAAAATATTTTAAGCTTTGCAACATTTATTATTTGACATCTATCGCTTCCTAATTTTTTCATAATCTCCTCAGCAATGATAGAAGACTTCGGAAGCTCTTTATCACCAGACCATCTATTCGATGTGGTTAAGAAAAGAATTTTCTTTTTGTTATTCTTCTTTAGATAATTGTAAAGTCTTTTTAACTCGGTCATGTTTTATATATTAAAAGTTTTGAATACAATTTTTTATTAAATATAAAATTACTTAAAAGTCTTTGATAAAAAAAAGGACTCTAAGTCCTTTTTTTTATCCGTGTCTTAACGTCTCTATACCAGGAAACTTAGCTTTTAAATCTTCACTAACAGTTTCAGTAATTACTGATGGAGGAAGTGTATTTCTTTGAAACTTCCAATGTAGTGCTTCCCAATCTTTAATTTCTTGGTCTAATTTCATTAAAGATGATTCTTCTAAATTAACTTCTTCTATTTTTATTTGAATAATTTTTTCAGCTTCTTCTACATCAGATTCTCTTTGTAAAAGTTCTTCTTCTTTTCTTTTCAACTCTTTTGAAAGTACTTCTAAATCTTTTTCTTTTTCAGTGACTAATCTCAAATCTTTGTCAATTTTTGTTTGAAGATCGGCATATTTAACATCTAAATCTTTTGCTGATTCTAAAATACTTCTATCAAAGTTTCTTTCCTTTTCATTAAGGTCTTGAATTTTATCTTCTAAATCAATTTGTTTTTCAGTAAGGTCTCTAGATCTTTGTCTTAACTCATCTTCTTTTTTATCAAGCGATTTGAGCTCCAGTTTATGATCTTCTTCTCTTTTTTCAACTCTCTTTAAACGAATATCAATCTCTTCTTCTTTATCTTTAATTCTTCTTTCTCTATTGTTTAGGTCAATTTCTTTCCATTCAACTTCTCTTATTTTACTCTCATCAATATTAGAAACTGGTCCAGAATTATGTTGAATTGAAGAAAGTACCATTTCTTCAATAAAGGGAATTAGTTTTTTATGAAATTGAGAAGGAGTTGGAAACTTTTGAGCTTTCATGTGAGTCAGTAACTCGCTTTTCCAGTCAATGACTTCAAAAAATTCTGGATTATTATCAATGATATCTTTATCAATTGGTATTATCTCTGATTTAACAGTGTAGTTATACTCTTGTAAGATAGTTCCAACTTTAAGTATAAAGATTTTTTTATCAGGGCTTAAATACTGAAACTCCTTAATAACCTTATGCTTAATTTTCATTTTAAAAAATATATTTTAAGTTATATATAAAAAACCAGTTTTTTAGTTTATATTTGTGAAATGGAATCTTTAGATAGGGAGTATAATCAAATTGTTAATCTTACTAAATTCAATGTTAATTTCAGTAAGTATGTGGATAGCTGCGATCTTTTAAAACAAAGTCCTGACTATATTCTTGAGAAATATAATCACTGGATTGGTTTTGGACCAACAGTTGAAAAGAAGTTATATACACCAGGTGATATGACAGATTTTTTCAATAAATATTGTAAAATTTGGAAAATAGACACAGAGAGTTACCATAAATTAAAAAATATACTGATGTATTTACATTATACTCAAAATTTGAACATCTTAAGGATGTCTGAAAAATTTGAAGAATATATCGGACCAATGACGATGATATCAGATACCTCAGATAAACCAGGATTACATCATAAAACAAATGATTTCGTTAATAATATTTTAGAAGGAAATAAAAACAATATTAAAGTTATTTTAAGAAATATGAAAATTGATAATATAGTGCGATGAAATATAAAGACAAATCATTTTTAAAGTATCAAGAAAAACAACGTGATGGTGAAGTTGGGTATTGGTCTAATAGGTCTGAAAGACAAATTCGTAGAGAAAGAGAACACAGATTTTCAACTTTTTATCAAAAGTTTCTTATTGGAAAAATTGACAAGTATTGGTGGAAAAACCTAAGAGATTCTGATAAAGAAAAAATTATATCACTTCACTATATACAAGTAGATGCTATTTCATCGAAAGATTTAGATAGATGGTATTCTGATCCTGTATTTGATACTTGGTCTGAGTGGTTTGATTATATCAAGACAACTTTTAAACCAAATAAAATATCATTAAGAGAGGATAAACTCAAAGTTTTGGGTATATAATAAGTAACAATAAAAAACAAAATAAAAATGAAAACAATTAAATTTATCTTTTTGGCCATAGTAGCCGCAATTTCAATGACTTCTTGTACTGAGAATTACTCTAATGGTGAGCGTATCGGTATGATTACAAAATTCTCTCAAAAAGGACTTGTATGGAATTCTTGGGAAGGAACACTCAACACAACTCAAACTGGTATGAACAGTGCAACTCCTTTCGAATTCTCTGTTGATAATGATGTGAACGATCCTAAAGTTATCGCTACTTTAGATTCGGCTGCAACAAATGGTTGGAAAGTCAAAATCAAATATCACGAAACTTTTGGAAAGAATTGGCTCTCTAACAGAGGTGAAACTAACTACTTTGTTAAAGAGGTTCAAGTCTTAGATAGAGATCCAATTGGTAATCTTTTCGGTGACTCTTCAAAAAATAACAAATCAAATTGTGATTGTAAAACCGGTGGAAAAGTCATTGATACTATTTATGTTGTAATTGATAGAACTAAATAACTATGAGAAAGGGAGACAAACTTATTTGCAGAGAGACAGTTAATAATGTCTTTGGAATGCCTCTTTTTGAAAAGGGTAAAGAATATGAAGTTCTTTACATTGATAATGAAAAAACAGAGGTCATGGTTATATTAAACCACAACCTTTATGCAAACGAATATATGGAATATCCATTAGTATGGGTTAGTAAAAAATTTAAATCAAAATGTTAAAAGATAGAATTATAGAAATCGTTAAGACACTAACAGAAGTGACTAATTCAAATATTTTGAAGTGGAACGAAGATGATCCTAAGTCAGTATCAAGAAATTATAGAAGAAAAATGATTTCCAATGGAGAGGATGGTACAAAGTATGAAATGGAAATAAAATTCATACTTAAAAATGATAATTGGCAAATTGAAGAGGATGCAAGCCTTTGGTTAAGAAATAAATTACTACCAGATGGTATATTTTATATAACAAGTTTTAAATCAGACGGTGAGACTTCACATCTTAGAGATTCAATTTTAAATAATTTTTGTAAAGATATGAATCCGTCTATAGAAGATATTGAAAATACATTGAGCGATATCGCTCGTGGAATTAGTATCTCTGAGTTCAGAGAAGGAAGACTAAATAAAATTTTAAACTAAAAAGATATGTATATTATTAACACTAACTTAGAAGAAGTAACTAAAGAATTTGATTTTATAAATAGCTGGATTGACACACTTTGTGATAACATTCTACATAAAGACAGGAAAAATTGCAAAATAACAATGTTTTATAATTATGGATATTTTGTACCAAAAGGTAAAGGTGTAAATCCTGAACAATTTGATATGTTTTTTGAAGATAGATTAAAATATGAGTTATCAAAAGTCAGAGTCAATGTTACTATAAAAATCAATGAACTGATGATAACAAATCGTTTAAAGAAAGGAATGGTACCGGATGTAATTAAATCAATGGTTACTGAAATAACTAAGTATAAAATGTCAATTGAGTGTGAGTTTCATCAAAATGAAGATATCAAAAATTCTATTCCTGAATTTGATGAGTCAGTTGTATCAATTGAAGTTATTAAACAAGAAATCGGAACTGATAAAATTGAAGAAGATTATTTTGATTTAGATGATATCTTAGATAAAATTGCAAAAAGTGGAATAGATTCTCTAACAGATGGAGAGAAGTCATTTTTAGATAAAAAAAGTAAAGAAATGTAATGGATATAAATCAAATATATCAAGGTGATTGTTTAGATTTACTCAAACAGTTAGATGATAACTCTATTGACTTGGTTATCACAAGTCCACCATATGCGGATTTGAAGGTTTATATTGATAATCCTGGAATACTTGCTGGTGATTATGTTGAATGGTTTTTACCAATATGTAATGAAATCTGTCGAGTTATAAAACCGACAGGTTCTTTTATTTTAAATATAAATGATAAAGTAGAAGAAGGATTTAGACATCCTTATGTTTATGATCTTATTTCCGAAATTCATAAAAGAACGGAATTAAAAATGTTTGAGCGTCTTTTTTGGAATAAGATGAAAGGTCTTCCCAATAGAAGTAGATTTGGGGATAGAGTTGAATATTTATTTTGGTTCGCAAAAGAAAAAGGTTTCAAGTTTAACATAGATGAAATGAGAACTGAATATTCTGAAAAATCCATTAAGAGAATGAAGAATCCCCTTAAAAAAAGATTTGCTCGAACAGAGGAAAATCAAAATGAAAGTGAGTATAAAGAATGGAAACCAAATCCATTAGGTGCCTTACCTACAACACTTGTTAGTATATCATCAGAATCAAAAAGAATTGCAGATAATCATGTTGCAGTTTATCCAGTTGAACTTGTTGATTACTTTATCAAAGGTTCAACTCAAGAAGGTGATTTAGTTTTGGATCCATTTATAGGAACAGGAACAACAGCGGTCTCTGCTAAAAAAATGGGTAGAAACTTTATAGGTTTTGAAAGACAATCAGAATATATCAAAGTTGCGAATAAAAGAATTTTAGATGTTGAGAATAACTAAAACACCTAAAATAGTAAGTGTTAAATGGTACACAAAAGGAGAAATGGATCCAAGTTATAACGGTACTGATGTAGATAGTTTTGTAATTATTCCAGGTGTTACACACTACCAACATATTTACTCTTCTCAAAAATATTTAATCTTTGATAGTAAAACAAGTTATATGGCAGTTGAATTTACATCAGAGGCTGATTTAGAAAGATACTTTATACAACTAATGAGGGAAATTAAACTTAATCAAATCACAAATGTTAATGTTGATGTTGATAAAAAAACAAAGTAATATGAGTGAATATTTATTGCAAAAGAACAATGTTTAATCCAGATGATAATTCGGTGATATGTGCTAAAGGTAAAATATATCAAACCGTACCATCTTCTGAATTTGAAGCAAAAACAGGTTTGGTTTTTTGGGTTTCTTCTGAAATTGAAGAAAACATACCACTAACATTAAAACTTTATGATAAATATTTCACAACTATTGATGAAATGAGGAATAATAAAATAAACGAAATACTAAAATGAAAATTGTAAAATATCTTTCTGATACTGAAATAATGAATTGGAATAATAGACTTGAGAATACACCTTATATTGTTATTCCAAGATATCACACTCATTCATCTTTTCCTACAATAGTTTTTAAACAAAAAACAACAACTGGTTTAGGAAATTTTCTAAATGATCCACAATCAGAAGTAATAACACTGGATCCACATATGAAATTTCAGTTTTCATTTTCAGTTGCTAAAAATCGTGTAGATAATTTTTTTAATATATTCAACAAATGGTTTTCTAAAATAGAAACCAAAACTTATTTTCAAGATAGAAGTAATCGAGAGAAAATAGATGATATAGAAGTATCTGATTCTATTATTAAATCAAAGAAGCAAATTGAACACAAAGTAAAAGAAAAAGAATATACTAAATTCATTTACTATTTTGAAGGACATCTTTCTTCAATTATGGCTTATGTGATGTTCTTAGAAGACTCTATTGATATTTTCTCTTCTATATGGGGATATGATGAGTCAGGATCAGAACACCTACTGACTAAATTTAATATTGGTGATTGTGTAACAAAAGTTGGTGACCAATCAGAAGATTATCTCATTTTAGATTTCGAGCCAATAAAAAGTGGTAAAGATTTTTCTTTAGATTATGAAATTTGTAAAATGATTACAAAAGGACAGATTATAAAATATGGAAATTCAGAAGTAGTCAAAGAAAAAGATATAACCTGGTCTCGTAATAATAGAATTGATGATATTTTAGATAATTGATTTGATATTCTAAAAATTAGTATTATATTTGTAAAATGGATAAGTGGAGTAATCTACAATTTAAAGATTTTCTCGAAGGTGAAAGACTGAATTGTTATTGGTTCTGGTATAAAGGTAAAATCACAAGAAGAAAGAATTTAGATGGAGAAATTTACGAACAAAACCTTTCTGGTAAATGTGAATGGAATGGAATAAGATTGCAAAATGGATTTAATCATTGTTTTAATATTTTAACTAATAAATATATGAGAGGATTAAAAGAAGGAAAATACAACGGTCAAACTAAAGCAGAGTTTGAAAAGAACAAAGTTAGAGTTAGTGATATTTGGATAAAATCCGGTGCTGATATTGAGAAGGCTAAGTCTTTATCAACAACACAAGCAAATCGAATTACTGACGAGTGGAAGGCTCTAAATAGAGCTTTTGCTGCTAAAGAAATGGGTTACGAAGAAATATTTGAGATTTTCTTTCATCGTGCTTATGAATTAGGTTCAGTTTCTAAATTAGAATACCGAGAATATAAATTAGATAAGCTTGGTATCTAATGAAAATAATTAAAACTAAATTTCTTTGCAAGAATAGTAGTCAAACTGTTACGAAAGGACTTCCTATGTATGTTAAAGATAGGTTTATTGAAGGAAAATGGTATGATGGTGAATATGAAGCCTGGAACTTCCATGATAGTTACAGACTAAATGGTGGATGGCGTAGATACTGGGTTATAAATGAAAAAGGTGAAAAAGAAGAAATTCACAGAGCTCACATGAATGCAATTTTTGAAACAGATATAGAAAAGTTAAGAGATAATAAAATAAATGAAATACTAAAATAAAATGAGCGAAGAAACAAAACAACTAAAAGTATCCAATGAGTTTGTTGATATTTTTAAAAACTTCAATGTTGTAAATAAAGTTGAAGAAATGAAAGCACTTTCTAAGAAAGAACTATATTTATTATTAACACTCTGCTTGGATAAGCACGATGATGAACAACCAACTGTTGTTTATAACTTTCAACCGTTTAGAGAACAAGTGATGGAGTTATTTGAAATTCAGGATGATAAAGAAACTCTCAATCCGGTTCTAAAAGAGCTTATTGAAGAAAGCGGTGATAAATACATTGAAACTGATAATATTGTTGATGAAACAGGAAATAAACTTCCAGAGCCTTTAACAAAAGAGGAAGTGAGAGATGTAAAAATTAATATCATCAATAGTGATGATTCAAAATAATTTCCTAAATTTGTAAAAAAATAATTATGCAAGAAGATATTCAAAATCCAGTAACTGAAGAAGTAAGAACTGAACCAATCATTGGTGAGTTTAAACCAAAACGTAAATTCTTAAACTTTGTTTCTGCTGTAAATGGTGCTCGTGTTCGTTTCATTCGTGATGTTGCCTTTCTTAAAGGTGAAAAACTATCTGGTGTTTTAGAAGGGGCTATATTTAAAATAACTATTTGTGATGAAGGTACAATTAACATTGAAGAACAGGAAGGAACTAATCTTTCTGATAAATCAATGATCCAAAGACTTCTTAATGAAATCGATGAAATCGATGTTACTGGTTATGCTCAAAAGTTTGTTGTCGCTGGATTAGAGTTCGCTGATGTAAAAGGTGACCGTTGTTACTTAGAAGTAGAACATCAAAAACCAATTGATAAATTAAAATCACTTTTTGATGAAGAGGAAAAAGTTGAGGTTTCTGAAAAGAGTTTGAGTTTACTTGATGATTTATTTGGGAGTGATGAAGAAGAGTGGGATGAGGATCATGCACTTTCAGAAGTGATGAATTCTATGTTAGATGATCTATCAGAAGAAGATGTTAAGACAATTATTGAAGCAAATGAAAATCCAGCTGAACCTAATGATAAATTAAAAGAGGCTGCTGAGTCATATATGGAAAAACAATTCCGTAAAATGCATGAAGCAAAAATCATTGAGTTAGAATACCGTATTGAAGAAACTCAGAGAGAAATCATTCGATATAAAAATGATGCTAAACAAGCTGAGTCAAAGGCTGAAGAAAAAGTTGAAGCACTTGGTATTTTAGAAACTCGATTAGAAACAATGAAACCAGGTGACGAACCTAATGGTTATGTATTTTTTGTATCTGAGGAAATGAAAGATATGGAAGAACTTGATGAAACCGAAGCTAAAGTAGCTGCTAAGATTGCAGATATTATGAAGTTGAAGAAAGACGTTTTGGTTAAGATGTTGACAGAAGGCTACTACAAAATCAAAATTGCTAAGTCCGATGATATTTCAAATCAAGACTTTGAATTAGACAAAGAAATCTATAATAAGATTATGACTTTAGATATTGATGGTAAGATGTCACTTACTGATAGTGAGTTTCGATACCGTGGTAAATTAAACTGGCATCAACTTGTCTCTAAAATGATTAAATCTGGATTTGCTCAAGATGAAGAGTTTGATAAACTTTGCAACTCTAATTCTTATGAAAGTCACGAAGAAGAAAAAGAATCTGATAAAACTGAAGAGTAAAAATGAATATGGGGTTTACAAGATATTGGGAATTTGAGAGATTAAATAGTGAGAAGTTTAAAGAGTTCTCTAATATCTGTCAGTTACTTATAGATAATATGGATATTCCACTTGATGATGTCACCGTTAATGAAGCACAAGTAAGATTCAATGGAGTTGATGATGATGGTCATGAAACATTCAATTTCTCTTTAAATAAAGATGGATTTAACTTTTGTAAAACAGCTACTAAACCTTACGATGAAGTTGTGTATGGTTGTCTTTATATTGCTAAGTTAATATTCGAAGATAGTGTAAAGATAAATCAAGATTGTAAAGAAGACGAACCTTATGTAAAAAAAGTAATATCTATTCTAAGAGAAAATAAACTTAATCAACTATTAAAATAAAAAAAATATGATAACTAAAGAAAACCTGAAAATAAAACTTACTAGATTAAGAAGAATAATTAAAGTTTTTTATTTAAAAACATTTAAAACTCTTGGTAAAGAAAAGAGGCTTAAAAAACCAAAAAAACTTACCGAGTCTGAAGATACTGCTTGTGAGATATTTTTAACAATATTACACAATAAGGATAGTAAATTACATTATGATATTCAAACACAGGAATGTTATATAAGTTCTTCAGATAAAACACTTTTTGTCTTTTTAGAAGCTGGTAATGTTAAGATTATTAATTCTGTTTTTGGGTATGATGTGCATATACGTCAAGACTTAGAGGCTTATCTACTTGACAAATTTATTAGAGAAATGAGTATTAGAAGAAATGCTTTCAAAAAAGAAGTTCTTTCTAAAATAAATCACTCTTTAGACAGCACTCTTGATAGAATTAAAGACTGGGATAAAGAATCAAAAAGTAAAAAATAATTAGGTTTATCAATTAATAAATACTATATTTGTAAAAAATATTCTAAAAATGATAATTAAGAACATTCACGAAAAATTACTTAACGGTATCCAAACGATGCTTATTGATACTAAAATCAATTTGCCTTACTACGGAGAATTCAACCTACACGTTTCATTTCATGAGCAAGATTCAATTGGAACCTGTGCTGTAAATGTTACCTCAAAAGGTATGAACTTCTTTTATTCTCCAAAGTTTTTGGAAAATATGTCTCAGAAAGAAGTGAACTTCATCACATTACATGAAGATTTTCACTTACTTTTTAATCATCCTCGTAGAACAATCACTGGTCAATACGATCACAAATTGTCCAACATCGCTCAAGATATGATTATTAATCACGTTATCTGGGAAGATATCCCACACGCTTTTGTTGAAATTCCAAAGTCTCCAGATGGTAAGAATATGGCACTTTTTGTTCCGAAAGAATATGAAGGTAAACTTATCTTTGAAGAGCTTTACGAATGGTTGAAAGAAGAAAAAGAAAAATGGCAGAAAGAACAAAAACAAAACTCTCAATGTCAGTCTTGTGGTGGATCTGGAAAGAAACAAGATGGTCAATGTCAGCAACCTCAAAAAAGTGATGACCAAAAACAAGATGGTAAGGGAAAAGGTGAAAAACAAAATGGTGAAGGAGACCAACCAGAGGATGGTCAAAGTCAATCAGAAGGTCAGGGTCAAGGAGAATCTTGTACAGATTGTCAAGGAACTGGTAATGAAGAAGGAAAAGACTCTTCCGGAAAACCTTCTTATGGACCCTATGGTAAAAATCCATCTAAAGATGGTGAGTCACTTGATACTTGGTCCAAAGAGCAAATCTTCCAAGATATGGAGAATGGGAATGGAGAGTATCTTGACAAACACATCGGTGATGATGTACCTGAAGAATTGAGAGATGCGATGGTTAAGGATGTTATGGAGAGATTAGCCGCTCGTGGTTTATCAGCGGGTAATGTTGAACAAACACTAAACAAACTTCGTAAGAAACGAAAAGATTATCTTCGTGAAATCAAAAGAGCAGTTTCTAATATGATTTTTGGAACTGTTAAAGAACGAACAATTGTTAAACCTAATCGAAAAGGTATATCTGGTTTAAAAGGTAATCGTAAAGTTAAAACCAAAATTAATTGTATCTTAGACACATCAGGTTCAATGGGTGGAACTTTTGAGAGAGTTTTGAACTATGTTTATCGTAATGATATTGAAATCAATTTGATTGAGGCTGATACTGAGGTTAAATGGATTGAAAATATTAAAAATGCGAAAAAACTTGAAACTCTTAAAATCAAAGGTCTTGGAGGAACAATTCTTCAACCTGCGATTGACTTAGTTGCTGACCAATACAATGAGTTTAACACTGTTGTATTGACTGATGGTTACTGCGACTCTCTTGACTTATCTAAGATTAAAGGTAGAGTCTTAATGGTATCGATTGGTGTAAAAGTTCCGATTTCTCGTTCTAATGGAAAAGTCAAGCAGATTATGGTTGAGAAAGAAAACTAATCAAAAAGACCAACCTATAGTTGGTCTTTTTATTTTAATAAATATATTTGTAATATGAAAGTAATTTTTTTGGATTTTGATGGTGTTATGTGTCTCTCTGAGCAATGGGGTGGACGAGCTAAAAAAATGCTAAAGTTTCAAAGAGAATTTCCGGGTTCAACTGAAGATGATATGCCAGCTTGGATTAAGCTAGATAATTTTGATTTTAAGGCAACTAAAGTTCTTAACTCTATTTTATTACATCACGATGTTGAGATAGTTTGCTCTTCAGATTGGAAATTATTTGCTACTTTAGATCAACTTCAAGATATGTTTGATAAATACGGTGTGATTAAATCACCAATAGATGTCACACCAACTCTTGTTAAGTATGAGTCTAAATCTCAATTCACACAAAGTGAATTAGAGCAATGGAGAGTTAAAGAAATTAAAACGTGGTTAGATTTACATCCAGAAGTAACACACTGGGTTGCTGTTGATGATATGGACTTAGGTGAGAAGTTTGGTCCTATTTCTGGAAATTCCAATGGTGGTCTAACTAACTTCATATTAACTAAGCAGTATATTGGAATTAAACAATCCGGAATAAAAGAAAAAATCATTAAGTTCTTAAATGATTAATGTTTTAGAAATGGACATGAGTATTGAATACAAGTTCGCGTGGAATGTAGCTGCTCGAGCTTGTTTCAGTATTTTCTATATCCTACCAGACTGTATGTTACTTTATAGACATCAAGTGTCGGAACCATATATCTGGACTAAATTCGGATGTAATCACCCTGATAAAATAGATTTAGTAAAACTAGATGGTAAAAATCTAATGTTATTTCATGTTGATGTTTATAAAGAAAAAACTCATAAATTTAAAGACCTAATTGATTATTGTCAGTCTAATAACATTGATATCTGGATTCCTTTTCCACTTAAAAACCTTTGGAGAACTGAAGAGCCTCATCTTCAGATTATGAAAGATATACTAGATAATTATCAATACAGCACTTACGATTTAACTGGAATGAACTACAGGAGTGAAAATGAAATAAGTAGATTGGTTAAAGAAAAAACGAAACCTATATTAAGAGATATAAAATTAAGAAACTTATTTGATTAATATTCTATTTTCTCAACATCATCTAAATCAACATAGTATTCATTACCATCGATTTCTACTGTTATTAAACCATCTTCATCTATATCGACCGGAGTAATTGGATCTTTTGGATCATTATCAGGATATTCTTTAACAATTGTAGAATAGATAACTCCTCTTTTCTTAATACATTTTATTATATCATCAATTGTGATAAGAGTTCCTTCTTCATTATTCTGTTTGAAATCCTCAAATAATTTTATCCATTTCATAAATTATATATTAAAAACTTAATATATAAAAAGTATGAAGTATATTAAAAGATTCAACGAAGAGCTTAAACCAGAAACTTATATTAGTGCTGGTTATAGATTAAAAAATTTACCAGGTGGTGGAAAAAGAAGATCTTCACCTCTTATTGATTATGGTTTTGGGAAAAAGTATGGTTTCTATAAAATGCACTGGGCTAATGGTTCATCTCTTTTAGGAAAAGATTTAACATTTACTAATCTAATATGTGAGAGTTACTTTGGGAGACCTGACTCTTCAAAAATTGAGACTTTTAGGTATTCAGCAGAAGATGCTGTGGAACTGTGGAAACAAGGTAATCATCCTCTTTGTATGACTTTTAATTTTGTTTTTCAATCTACTGAAGAAACAAAAGATAAATTAAATAGTAGTAGTGAACTTAATACCAACTGTCCAATGTTCTCATTTGAGATTTGGTTTAGTAACTGGGAAGAAGGTTTAGATTCTTATAATTGGGATTATGATACTGAAGAGCCAATGACTGGAGATACCGTAGTTGATTTAAATGGTATGTATAAATGGACTAATGAACTTACAATCTATAAGAAGAAACCTGTTAAAATGTATTACTCAAAATCATATCCTTTCTGTGGTATATTTTCAGATAGAGCTTCTGCTTTGAAATTCAAAAAAGAATTAAACAGTTTAATGGATCCACATAAAGAAAAAGTTATGGAACTTTTAAGCTGTGTTAATGCTTCTGCTGACGACATAGAAGATTTTGAAGATAGAATCAATAAAATAAGTTTAAATCATCTTTTCTCAGTTGATGAAAAAACAACCAATTGGTTCACATACAATGAATTGTAAATAAATTAATAATATGAAACACTTAAAGAAATTTAACGAAGAACTTAGACCACAGACTTATATGTCTGCTGCTAGAAAATTAGATAAATTAGGTCACCACGATAGAGCAAATGCTTTAAAAGACTGGGCTAAAGAAACTGAGAAAAAAGAAGAAATGATTAAGTGGCAAGACCGCATACAAGATTATGCTCAGTTTGGAACATTTAAATTGACTATAAAAAATCCAGAAACTAATGAAACATTAACTGGTGATTTTCATTTAGATGTTAATTTTGATGATTTATCATTTAGTGATGAGCCTGAAAGTGGTATAACTTTCTTCTTAGGTTTAATTCCAACTTCTGAAGATTTAATCTATCAGTATATGGAACTTTGTCCAGATTATGATTTCGGAAACGGTTTCTTCTGGGGTAAAATCTTTAATTTACAATATGAATTAGGAGATACTGTTGTATTTACTAAGTGGAATATGTGGGACTATGATGATGAAATGAATGGTAAAATAAATTTTGCTGACAGAGCATCTGCTAACAAGTTCAAGAATTTAATTATACAAATATTTAGTAATCCACAATTAGGTTATCCATCTGGATATACCGACGCTGATGACTTATATGAAAAATTAACTAATACTATCTTAGCAGAGAACTCATTCTCTTCTGATTATGGATTTAAATTAGAAGATGCTGCTGAATACATGAGAACAATTAGTCCAAATTTACTTTCTTCTACACTATGAGATACTTAAAAAGATTTAATGAAGAGTTAAAAGCATCTACTTACAAAAAAGCAGGTGAGAAATTCACTCAGATGGGTCACAAAAGAAGAGGATCTGAATTATTAGATTATGCAACTCAAGTTGAATTAAAAGAAAAATATCAAAAATTAAGACAGGCTCAGGATGAAAATAAGGAGTATGGTTTATTTGATATTACGATGACAAGAGGTTATGGGTCAAATAAGAAAGATGTATTTTCTGGTAAATTTTATCTACAAATGTGTTTAGAATCTGATTGGTTCAAAGACCAATTATGGGATTGGTTTTATGAAGGTATGGATTGGCATATGGGAATTGCTATGGAGTTTGCCATTATACCAGCTGATGACGAAACACTTAGAATGTTGGAAACAAGTGAAGACGGAGATATAGTGTATTTTAGAAATAATACTATGTGGGGAGATGACTATAGATACTGGACAAATAGACTTTGGCTTACACTCTGTGATAAAAATGCAGTTCCTCTTTATATAGCAGGTGCTGGTGGATTTGAAGATAGAGATTCTTTTACATTCCATTTTAATTCAAGATCAGAAGCTATGAAATTTAGAAACTTATTGGCTAATACATTAGAAGGAAAATCTGATTGGGGTTCTTATAATGGTAGAACGATTTCTGACCAATTAAAATCAACAATTATTATGGATGAAGAAGACTGGAGATCAAAACTAATGGATAAGTTTTTACCGGGTAGAGAAGATGAATATGATATTAATAATCCAGATACTTGGCCAAAAAATACTTTTACAGAAGATACTTACAAAGGAGCTATCGAGGCGGTTAAGAGAATGTCAGTAAATGGTTTATATAGAGATTAAGAGATGAAGTATTTAAAAAGATATGAAGAAGCTGTCGGTGTTAGATTGAAATCAGAATTGAAATCAACAGTTGAAGATTTGCTTATTGATTTAAGAGATGATGAATTTGAAACTAAAGTATCTGAAATAGATTATCATTCTCAAAAAGTAAAGGTCAAAGTCAATATACAAAGAGATAGAGAATTTACTTATGAAGATATAAAACCTCAAATTGAATCTATTTGGTCTTATTTAAATGAAGAAGGATTTACAATTGAAAACTTCACTAGTGTAGAAGACTGGGAAAACTTTGAAGAACCAGAAGACGAATTTACAATTCATCAAAAAGATAAAGGTTATGTGTGGTCCACTGGTGAAGATGGTGAGATTAAATCTATTGACAAAGAATTTCAAAGAAGACCAAATGTCATGATTTCACCAATATATAATCCAGAAAACTTTGATAGAATTCAAAAGTGGATATTTGAGATTTCATTTACTAAAGATAAAATTGTAGTTGATAGAAAGAGAGGTCATCTTACAACTAATGAAGAGTTAAAACCACAAACATATATAAGTGCTGCTGATAAACTAACTAAGTTAGGTCATATTAAAAGACCTGAGCAATTAAAATCTTGGGCTGAAACTATTAAGCAAAGAGAAATAGATACTAAACACAAAATGGCTTTAGAAGAAGCAAAAAAATTAGGACAATTTCAATTAAGATTTGTTGGTAGAGGAAGTGAAATAAGGTTTGCAAACTGTTACATTCAACTTTATTTTAATTCCGATTATTACCTAAGTGAGATGTTACCAGAGTGGTTAGATGGTGAGAGAAACACACTTTGGTCACAGTTTATGTTTGGGATTCATCCGGTTTCTTCAGAAGATTTAGAAGTTTTAAATTGGTTTTCTGGTGATATTAAAGGTTATACAAATAGAGCGAATGGTATAATCTGGTTACAAGATGTTTATATCAATCTGACAAATCAAAACTGCAAAGATGAAGATGGTGTGACTTTACCTATGACCCCTTCAGGTGTAGTTTCAATCGAATGCTCTGAATTTAGTGAAGTTTATTTTGCAAATAGAAGAGAAGCTATTAAGTTTAGAAATTTATTAGTCGATCTTTTCGAGGGAGATATAGATTACATACAACCGAATGGTAAAGACTTTAAAGAAGATATAATTGAAACTTGGTGTGATCATGAAGAAAGACCAGTTGAACTTTCAGAGTTAGAAGATTTTATTGATAAACTTAGAGTAATGAGATTAAATTCATTATATAGAGATTAATTATTATATTTACAAAATGAAAATAAAAAGATATAGACAATTCTTAGAATCAAACTCTAATGATATGTGGAACATTATTCCACAGTCAGTGAAAGATTTGCAACAACTTTTTAAATCAAAAGAAAAAAAATTATATGTTGTTGGAGGTGCCGTTAGAGACTTTCTAACAGGAGATACACCAAAAGACTTTGACTTAGCAACTGATGCACTTCCAGATGAAGTATTAGAAATATTAGGAAGTAAATATAAAACTAACCTACAAGGTAAAGCATTTGGAGTGGTCGTGGTTTTCACCAATGATCAACCAGAAGGAATGGAGATTGCAACATTCCGAGAAGATGTTTCAAAAGGTAGAAACCCTGAAGTTAAATTAGGAGTTACCATTGAAGATGATGTTAAAAGAAGAGATTTAACTTATAACGCACTTTTCTATGATTTAGATACTAAAGAGATTGTTGATTTAACTGGAGGACGTGAGCATTTAGCAAAAGGAATAACTCAAATGGTTGGTGATCCTATTGAAAGATTTGATGAAGATTCTTTAAGAATTTTGAGAGCTTTTAGATTTGCTTCAAGATATGGACACCCTTTACATAAAGATACTGAAGCGGCAATTGAAAAAAGAAAACAATTAGAAAATATAGATCCTGAAACCGGTGAAATGAAAAGAATTTCACAAGAAAGAGTTTGGGAAGAGATGAACAAGGCGTGGAAACAAGCAAAAGACTATAGAAACTATTTACAATTCTTTACTAAGTTTGATATGTGGTCTGAAGTTTTTCCAGGCTCTGAAATCAATACCGATCTGGTTGATAGTAAAGACTTTGTGGTTGTTATTGCTAACTTATTTAAGAATGAAAACACGGATGGTTTAGAAAAGAGATTGGTTCAAGACTACAGAATAGATTCTCAAATGGCATCAAAAATAGTTTTCTTAATTAGATTATTAGAATTGACACCAGATACAGCATTTGATTTACATAAGTCAAAATTACAATGTCATATTGAAGATAAAACTATTTTAGAATGGTTTAGAGTTTTGGGTGTAAATGATACTGTTAAAATTAAATTTGTAGAATACAAACCAACTACTTCTGCTCAGGAATTGATGTTACAGGGTTTTAAAGGAAAGGCTTTAGGTGATGAGTTAAAAAGACTTGAAATTGAAAATTTCAAGAAGATTTTATAATTTTCTCATTTTAAAAATAGATATATACTGCTATGATTTACCACTTATCGTATTTAAGAGACCGTTTAGGAAATAACTATTTAGGAATTAATATTCCAGTCGATTTAATTGAACCCTATTTAAATGAATTAAAAAATCACTTAACTACTGAAGAATACTCAACTTATGTCCAAAATCATCAAAATAGAGATTCTGGTCATTATCACATTACGGTTATAAATGTTATGGATTATAATAAGTTAGCGGAAGAATGGGGAATGGATAAATTTATTAATTCTTTAGAACCGGTTTTTCACTATGAAATCGATGACTTAGAAATGTTAGGAGTTGGAAAGGCCATAAAAGAACCAAACGTGGCTTATTTTATCGTCTGTAATTCGGATAAATTAGATGCTGTAAGAACTAGATTTGATTTACCAAAACAAGATTTTCATGTTACAATAGGTTTCAAAGATAAAGATGTTTTTGGTGTAAGAAAAAATGAATTACTAAATTAAACTTTTAGTCTAATTATAGATATAGGAATCTATAATAAAAAAATAAAATATATGGAAAAAATGGAACTTTATGATTACTACAATCTTGATGAATGTGTTGATAGAAAAAAAGTAATTACTACATTAAAGAAGTTTAAAAAAGACGGAAAGATCGATTATTCTTTAGATGGTGAGGAACTTCATATTGAAGATATAGATTTAGATGATACTGAAATCGAGTATTTGTCTGAACTACTTGACGAAAATGATGTTTTTCCAAATCCTGATAAGGAAGAAGGTGATGATGATTATTCAGACTTTGATGACTACGATGATGATTATTAATAAAAAAGAGTTAGATTTTTCTAACTCTTTTTTGTTTTCTTTCTTTTACGGTTCCAAAAATAAAGAAATATTGGAATAATTATAGTAGTCATTAACCATTGCCAGTATTTCTCAAAAAAACCTTCAACTACAATCGGAAGATTTGATTTGATTTTAATATTTTTATTGAATACAATAATGTCTTTATTTAAATCTTTCAACTTAATAACTAACTTTAAAGGAGTTTCACCACTTTTTTTAGGTGTCACAATCCATTCCCATTCTGTGTAACTTTCATTATCTATGTTTTGAACAGGAGTTGAAAGTGCAACAATGTTGAAAGCTTCTGAGTCACCTCTTAAATCAGCCGACATCTCACCAGAAACTTTGATATCATCAATTGTTGCGACGCTCTCATATTGAGGATTGTTTATAAAATCATCATTTCCTAATATCAAAACTGATTTATTTTGACCATTTGTCTTTTTAGATATTCTTACTTTTATTGAGTAGTTTTTAGATACCTTCATGCTTTCAGGTACTGAATAAGCTATCCATCCTTTTGCAGTATCAACTATATTTTCAGAGATATTTTGAATTGACCTATCCACCACTTTTAAATTTGTATTTTTTTCGTGTTTTTCAACTAGTCTTATTTGATGAATCACATCAATTTTATTGATGTCGTCTTTTTTTATTACTTTCATTTCTTCAACTAATTCTTGTCTAATTAAAGTGTCTTTTATCGGCTCAACATTTAATTCATCTTTAATAACCGAGACAGTATCTAGTTTTAAAGACTCTAAATTCGTATCTGATTGGGTTACTTTTTGTGTTGCACATGAGACTAACCAAAATGCACTAATAAAAATAAAAATAAATCTCATATGTTATATATTTAATATGAAAACTAAAATTAATATATAGTTTTATGGATATTATTAAATTTTCTCAGTTTCTAAATGAAAATGTTATGATAACAGTTCTTGACTGTGTAATTGATGAATTCGGAAATTTATACAATGGAACTAACAATCGATATCCGCTAATGAAAGGATATATTGAAAAAGAGAAACTTCCAAAAATTTCAGTTGGTAGAATTTTAGGTGATGATAAAAGGACTTATTTAGCTGGTATAGACAAAAACGGTGTTTTAGTAGCAGCTGAAAAAAACAAATCATTAGATGGATATCTAATAGATAATATCGGAAATAGAGTAAAAGTTCCGGCTTGGTTAAAAGGTACAAAATCAAGATATTGGAAGTTCTTTGACTTAACAAAGGATGCAAACGGAAATGATGTTCAAAGTTTTAATTATGATTACACAAGACTTGTTCCAACTGTTGCAACTGGTTGGGTAAATACTAAAGTTGATATGGAAGTCATCAAAAAAGTTCGTAGATATTCAAGAGGTTTAGGTCAAGGTTCCGGTAGAGAAGGATTCGTTAGTAAATTGTCTGACTTGCAAAGAATATCTTCTGAAGGACTCCAAAAAAGAAAAAGATCAAGAAATACAATACAGAAAGAAATGTCTGTAATTATGTTACTTCACTACATTAATGAAATTAAAAACTTTTTTACTCCGTCAGCATCTGGATTCCTTTTTGAATCATTCTTAGGTGGTTTAATTAAAAACTCAAAAGTGGTTGAAGATAATTCCAAAGCAGATGTAAGAGCTGACGGTGAAACTTGGCAAATAAAACTTTACGATGCTGTTTCATCCTCTTCGATATCAGTAGCCTATATGGACGAAAGGTCAGTGCCAAAAATTCCGGTAGATCACTTTGTAATTTGTTTGAAATATGCTGATAAGATTGATATCGTTGTATTAAGAGGTATTGAAGACACAACAGATCCTCTTTGTTATACTAACTTCATAACCGGTGGTGGTAATTTTTCTGTAGCTAAAATCAAAAACACACCATTCAAATATACAATAGAGCTTTTAGGTATTGAAGAAAAAATTAAATCTATTGCATCTGGACTTAAAGAATCAATAGATGATATTTATTCTGATTTAAGCACTTTTCAATATAATATAGAATCAATAATCACTGGAGTAGATGAGAAAGGAAAATTGTTAAACGAGTCTAAGTTTGACCAGACTTACAATGAATCAGTTAATATTGCACAAGGACTTGATGTCAAAATAACATCTCTTTACAAGACTATTAAACAAGAATAATTTGACTTTTATAAACATTGTATTATATTTGTAATAAAATATATTATGATAGATATAAAAGAAGTAGTTGATTACCTAAACACATTTAATAATTATCAACTTTCAAACTCAAGTGATGATGGAAGAGTTAATTCACTCACTTCTGAAGATTTACTTGTCTCAACTATTGAAAAAAATCTAAGTCACTACTCTAACATAAAAGTAGAACCTAAAACCAGCAACCGACAGGAGCATGATTTTGTTTTATCACTAATTGATAACTCTGGTGAATCAATTTTCACCGAAGGGCATGATATAAAGATTGTTGAACCTTCTAACTTCACAAATACTGTTAGCTTTGTGAAACTATCTAAAATGTTAAATTTAGATGGGATGTCCTATGAGACAGTTATCAAATCTTATGAAAAGAAATCTAAAGCATGTGATATTAAATTAACACAAGATTATTCAATTTTGTTTTTTAACAAATCAACGATGAAGTTTTTTCATTGCTATCTTTCTGAAATGCCTAATAATGATGTCACTACAAATCCATCGAATTGTATTCAAACAAAACTTCCAACTGAACTAGTTACAAGAACTGAAGAAGAAAAGTTCAACTTCATACATTCATTGTGGAAAGGATATATTTATAAAAGAGTTGTAGCACCTGCTAAATTATGTGAGTCGATTGACTTTTCAGATATGTTTTAAACATCTATTGTTATATTTGATAAAGTTTTCTGAGAAAAAACAAATCTTCCACCAACTTTAAATCCTAAACTTTTCCAGTCAGTCAAATTAAGTTTTGATAAGTAGAAGTCTATGTTATTTTCAACCTCGTCTGACTTTGGAATAAGAGCTAATACTGAACCATCGTAGTTCTTACATTCGTGTGTAAAGAATGGATTTTGATTTCTGGTTTTAGCATTAACATAGATTCTTCTTCTATCTGATTTATAGAAATCACGACCCCACATCCACCAATTAGTTTCGTTGAATTTTTTGATTTTACGTTTAATTATTACATCTTTCTTAGATGTGATATAATCATTGATGATATTATAGTGAAAGGTTTTAAGTTGTCCAGTCTGTGCTGTATAAGAACAAACGAATTGCTCATTACCGGTTTCTTCTGCAAAAACTTCATCCATTCCTGACACACCTCCGACTTTAACATCAAACAAGTCACCTAATCTTGTACCTGACGGAGCATCATCTAAAAATAGAATTTGACCGTTAAGTAATGTAAAGGTTTTGACACCTGAATTTGTAATTGTTTTTCTGGAAAAGTCACCTTTTTGAAATCTAAATATTACCACAGATGGAGAGTATCCTTTAAAGACGACAGAATCACCAAATTCGTACCAATCAGTGATTGTTCCCATATCATAAATGAATTGGTTCAGACCAATAGATGAAGTAGATTTTATAAACTCTCTTGGTGTAATAAAAATAATCTCACCGTTATCGGTTAGGTGATTGATACTTTTTTCAATAAAGTATAGGTAAAGATTTGACTTTGCGTGCGTCACGCACTTACTGTTAATCTTTGAAAGTGTTTGTTTAAGTATTTTTTTACCTTTCACATACGGAGGATTTCCAACAATTGTGTCAAACTTTTCATCAATTGAATAATCAAAAAAATCCATGCAAATTGCATTTTCAGGACAATGATTTTGGTCGAATTCAATTCCAACTATATTCTCATTACTTAAATTATTCAGGAATATTCCATCGCCACAAGAAGGTTCAAGTATTCTTGAGCCGTTTTTTATCATTTTACACATTCTTTCAACTATATCTTCTGGTGTAAAAACTTGACCTAAATCTTCAACATTGTATTCTGACATAGTTATTATATTAAAAACTATTGATAAAGTTAAGATAATTTTGATAATTGAATTATTTATTATTATATTTGTCATTATGAAAATTTATTTAGTAAGACTAAAAAATACTAATGTTAGATGGTTTGATAATGATTCAGACCTTACTAACTTTTTTATTAATGCACCTGAAAGACTTGATAGTTATCAAGTCACTATACTTAATGCTGAAGTTGATACAAAAATAACCGGTGATAAATTATTTGATGCTATTCAAGAACAGTCTAATCTTGATAGAAAATTAAATGTTGTTTTAGGTAATGAATATGTTGATAAAGTCGAGAAATTAATTCAATTATATGAGCAGTTTTGCAAAAGGACTCCTTGGGATAAAACCAAAATGACTACAAATGCTCAAAAAGTTTATGAAAAATTGACTACCACCACACCGGAAGAAAAACAATTTTATAAACTTATGAGTAGTAGTTGTCAAAGATATTTACTTTACTCTGTTTCTGACTCAGTTGAGTGGTACGAAGCTATGTTGGATGTTTATCCAAAAATTAAAGGTCTTGCTGAAACTTGTGAAATTGAGTATGTTGATCCTGTTACTCGTGGAACTTCTTGGAGAGGTGGTAGAACTCCTGTAAAAATGGTTAAAAACTTCGAAAAAGCAAAAAAAATAAAATAATGAAAAAGTTTATAGTTTATAGTGATGTTGTTAAAATATTTAATGAAGAAAAAGACTTAGTTAAATATTTAGCCACTCAAAAGTCAAAAAGAACTTGGTCTGGTGGTAAAATCGTTTCTAAATTAGACCTTATTGAAATTGAAACTTGTGAGATTGAAGTTCTGGAAGAATCTATTGCTTCAAAATATTTAGAGTCTTATGTAGAAAAACAAAAAAGAGAAACAAAATTGAACAGTATTTTTGGAGATACTCTTTCTCAGAATTTTGAAAAGTTTAAAACTATGTTTTTAGAGTTAGCAAAAGATGATATGAACAAAAGGAAATTTCTAACTCAACTAGAAATAACACCAGTTGAAAAGAAATCTATCTCAAAACTTATTTCAGGTTGGGTCTCTTATCTTTTCTTATTAAATGATAGTGTTGAGTGGTTTAAAATATTGATTGCCTTACACAACTTTAGAAAAATAAATGACTCCTATGTCACAGAAGTATTTTATTCCAACGGTTCAAGTAGATATCAAAATATCAAAATAAGTGAATCGACTAAAGAGAATTTCTATAAAGCAAAATCACTAAATAATTTTTAGAAAATAATTTGTATTGTTAATTTTTTTTACTACTTTTGTATAAATAAAATGTATCACTATGAATATGTCTAAAATCTTTTGTGTTGATTTAACTAAATACAATCAAGATCAACTTACTAAAATTTCTGATATCATCGGAATAAATTCAGGTTCTCTTGTAGAAGCAAAAGTTAATGGAACTAAACGAGTTTATTTTGATCACGAGAATAGATTATTCATCGGAGAACTTGTAAAAGATGCTACTAAGTATATTAGAAGCTACAAAAATCTTGTTCTTACTGAAAATTTTGCACACCTTTCTAAAAGAGAAAAAGACCAATTAATTAATATGGATCCTTATAAATTCAACACAAAAAATGTTGATAAAAACGATTTATTTAATTCTGTTGTTGAGACTGAAATTATTGAAATTAAAGGTGATGTTACTAAAAATGAAATTGTTAATGTTGTTAGAGTTTCAAATGTTGTTTTGGAAATTGACGCTATATTAGATAAAATTGCAGACTTTGGAATTAAATCATTGACCAAAGAAGAAAAAGATTTCTTGGATAAGGAATCAATGAAATAAACTTTTTTCCGATTGAAAACCAAAATCAATATCTATAATAATCAGAACTCTAACTGATAGAATAAAATGAGGGATAGAGAATTGGCATTTTTCTATATTTTCCTTGAAAAGTAATCATATTTACTCATGTGTGGAAGATTTTCTTTACAACAATTTGTTAGAGAAGAAAAAATAAATTCTATTATTTCTTAATATATTCTTTTTGACGCCTCAATACAAGCAAGTACATCCTTTTCACAATACTCTTTTATCTCTTCTAATTTCCCATTCCAAAAATAAGTATTGACATCACCACCATTGATTTTATCTTTAGGTGATTCTACTCCTAACTCATAACACATTTCATCAAATGACCAAGACCAAGCAAATTTTTGTTTCCAATCATCAGCCATATCAACAATTCTCATTTCCCAAGGTTTCTTGTTGTATGGTTTAATAATATCAGCTGGAATAATTTCATACTTGTGAAGTTTATGTAAAACATAAGGAATATCAAAATGTAAAATACGAAATCCAGAAAGACTAAAAGATTTCTTTTCGATTTTTTTAAGTAGATTATTAAATGATTCAACAATTTCTTTCTCATCTTCACCATATATAGAACGAATTTGTGATTGACCAGAATCATCGGTGAATCCGAATGAAATACAAACAATTCTACCATAAGTTGAAATGATACCACCCTGTTCTTTATAAGCTTCTTCTAATGAAGAATACTTATCTTCCCAATTCATACGATGGTATTTAGATTCAAAAAGTTTTGAACCTCTTTCGTCTTCTAATTTAAATGTTTCCCAGTTCGGGAATCCACAAGCTGTTTCTATATCCCAGTGAAATAATTCCATATTTATTATACTACACAGTGAACTTAAGTTTTATTTTTTATATACCTTATTATGATAAAAATAATAGAACTAATTAAAATTTATCCAATATCATTTTTTATGATAGTTGGTATATTCATAGCCTTAGTATTTACAATTAAAGAAGAAATTGGAAGAAAAAAATGATATGAGAAAAGATTAAGAGTTTTATAAATACTCAATGGGTAGAAAATCATCAATCAATAAAATAAAAAGAGATAACTCTAAATCAAAAAATATAGAAGCATCTTTGGTAATGTATCTGTATCAAAAATCACATTCACCAATAACAACTAGATTCACCGGAATGGGTCTTCAAGAATGTGATGTGATATCAGTATCAAAGTCTGATTATATCTATGAGTATGAAATTAAAATAAGTCGTCAAGACTTTAAAAAAGATTTCATTAAAGAAAAACATAATCATATCTTAAATGAGAAATTTACTTATGTTAGAAAGGGTGAACAACTTTTCAGAGTTTGTAATTACTTTAACTATGTAGTTCCAAAAGATTTGATTTCAGTTGATGAGGTTCCAGAGTATGCTGGACTTATTTATATCAATGAGGATTTTACTTTTGAAATTGTGAAGAAACCAATATTATTACATAAGACTAAAGCAACTGCAGGATTTATCAGACAGTTAGCACATAATTTAAGTTGTAAATTAATATTTAATAAGGTTTTATCCTAGAACACGAGTGAACAACACAATTATAATTTATATATACTAAAAAAATAATAAAACGTTATGGATGAATACATAGGATCAATTTTACCAATGGCATTTAATTGGTCACCTAAAGGGTGGTATATTTGTCATGGTCAAGTATTATCAATTAATCAATATCAAGCACTTTTTGCACTTATTGGAACTACTTATGGTGGTGATGGTGCTACTACCTTTAAGATACCTGATTTAAGAAAAAAGAATTCAGGTGGTAATTATTACCAACCTGGTGAGATTATGGAAGATGGAACTCCTTATATTGAGAGTTGTATCTGTGTTGAAGGTATATTTCCTTCGAGACCTTAAATTAAAACCTCATCTTTTAGATGGGGTTTTTTTTATTCTAATATTTGTAAATTAAAATAATTTCCGTATATTTGTATTGTCTGATTGAGACAACGATTTAGATACAACAATCAGAAAAAAAAGATAAGGAAATATTTGGTGAAACCAGAAAAACTCCTTATCTTTGTAAAAGAAATTAATCACTACAAATAAAAAACAAAGAAACTATGGCAAATTTATTCGCAAAAGCAAAGAAAGCAGCACCCGCTAAAACTACAGCAGCAAAAGACAAAAAAGTTCGTCTAAACGTAACTGACCCTACATTCTTCTCTAAAGTTGAGAAGTTGGAGCAACTAAACGACACTCTTAAATCAGCTAAAGCTCAAGCTGACATGATTTCTGACGAAATCAAAGACTTGGCTAAATCTGAGTGGGTTGATTACTACTCTCAAACTGGTAAAAACCCTGAGTCTGTTATGATTGTTCAGGAAGTTGCTGGAGACACTGCACAAGTTATGTTCATACCTACAGACAAATACATTACCGTTACTGAGGCTCGTGCCGAAGAACTTCGTGAGACTTACGGTGAAGAAATCGTTGAAGAAGAAACTACTTTCTCTTTTGACTCAACAATGATTGAGAAATACGGTGAAGTTCTTTCTATGTTGATTGAGAACTGTGCTGATATCACAGACGCTGACAAAGAGAAAATCATCAAAGCAACTACTAAATACTCTGTCGCTAAAGGAACCATCGACAAATTGAACCAATACGGTGATGTGACTGAAGTTATGGAAGCTGTTAAACCAGTTGTAGCACTTAAGAACGTTGAAGTTATCAAAGGGTAATCCTTTGATAACTTTTTTAATATAATAATTATGAAAAACACTATTTTATTTTTAATCTCCTGTTGTATTAGTTTTCTAATAATGTTTGCTTGTAATGAAACAGACCGTGGTCCGAAAGCTCCTCAATCAAAACGAATGGAGTTAGATACCACTTCACAATACTATGACCAACAATATAAAGTTTATACACTTGAAGGATGTGAATACATTGTAGTTGGATATGGTAAGGATAGGTGGGGATCTCATAAAGGAAATTGTAAAAATCCAATACACTCTAATGTTCCTGTTTGTAAAACACCTGTAATCGATACAGTAGAAAAACATTTCGATTGTTATGTAGAAGATTGTTATTTTGATAAAGAAATGAATTCATATGCAGTAACAACTGAATGTGGAATTCAATTTTACGATAAATCTAAACATAATAAGAATGTAGTCCTAAAAGGATTTAAATCACCTAAACATAAATAAGATGAAGAGAAGTAAGACTGATAGAATTGTAGGAGGAGTTTGTGGAGGTATTGGAAAATATTTTGATATAAACCCGTGGGCGCCAAGGCTAGTTTTTCTTTTAGCCGGTGGATTTTGGATATATGTTATCCTTTGGATAGCTTTAAAAGAAGAAAATTAACATTATGGAAAATTGGAATAGAAATGAATGGCAAGGTCGCCGTAAAGACCAATATGAATCATCTGCTAAGATTTTAGTTGGTTCTTTTGTTGCGATTGTTTTGATATTAGTTGTGTCTTTAATTTATTTGGTGTGTCTTTAAAATTTATAACTTTACTTCTAACACTTTTTATCTTCAATCCAGTTTTGAATGAATCTAAAAAAGTTGATATTAGAGTTAAAAAAATAGACACTTCTAAAAAACAGTTGGTTCAAAAAAATATCATCATCGGTGACTCTCAATCACCATTTGTTGATTGGGGAAGTCAGAGTTTTAATTTGATTTCATCAAAAGGTGGCCAAAGTTCTCTTTGGTTGGGAGGGAAAACTTTAGGTTGGTTGTTAGAATCCATTAAAGTTTATCCTGGTGATAGTTTAGTAACTGGTGTTGCAATTTGTATTGGAACAAACGGTGGGTTTAATAAAAATGATAAGATTTCAGAATTGGTGACCGAGTGTAAATTAAAGTTTCCAAATTCTAAACTCTATGTAATACAGGGATCTTGGGGTTGGGGTGGTGTTTCTAATAAAACTGAAAGTGTTGTCAGAGATTACTATAAGAAGTTTTCAGAATTAGGTGTTGTAGTGGTTGAACCACCTATTGGAAAGATTGAACCACATGGTAGAAAACTAATTTATAAAAAGATTGGACAAAATTTAGATAGTTTAGTGAAAATAAACTAAACAAAGTTGATAATTAAGATAAAAGTTTTATCTTTGTTAAAAGAAATAAGGTCGAGTGATGAAATCGGTATACATGACAGACTTAAAATCTGTTGGGCATTACGCCCGTGCGGGTTCAAGTCCCGCCTCGACTACAAATAGGTAATCTTCGGAAATCCTTATAAAAAAAGGGTCCCATAGCTTAACGGATAAAGCCTCGGTTTTCTAAACCGATAATCCAAGTTCGATTCTTGGTGGGATCACAAAAAAAAAGAGACTCAGATTTGAGTCTCTTTTTGTTTTAAATAATTTCAGTTACATCTGATGCGGTTTGACCATCTTCTTCGTCGACTTTCTGAATCAACATTTTATCTCTATCTTCAGAATTAAACCAGTAGTCAACTACTTTGTTTAGGTTACCAACAAATGCCCCTAAAAGGATAAGTAACATTTCTTTCCAATCTTCGTTAATCGAGGCTCCCATAAACACACCAGCATTTATTCCTAAAATAATGAAAAAGAAAAGTCCTAATACGATAGCTGTAATTCTCCATCTATTAGCTTGCATTTGTTGAAGCATATAATAGAATCTGTTTTTATCTTCTACTTTAACATACTCGGTCTTTGCGCTAAAAATGTTTTTAAATCTCATAATATTTTTTGTTTTATATATTATAAGTCGAATTCAATAATTTTTCTAACATTTTACAAAAATTCAATATAACATAAATGATTAATATAACTAAAGGTGTCATAGTAACAGAAGTTGATTCTATAATTAAATATATCAATGAGATTAAAAAGATACCGATTCTTACAAGAGAAGAAGAGTTTGAGATTTGTCAAAGAATCAAATCTGGTGACCAATCTGCTATTTCTGAGTTAGTAAAACACAATTTAAGATTTGTTATACACACTGCAAAAAAGTATCAGAATTTAGGTCTTACATTTGAGGATTTAATATCATTTGGTAACTTGGGTCTTTACAGAGCAGTTGAAAAGTTTGATATTGATAGAGGATTTAAGTTTATAACATTTGCTGTTTGGTATATCAAATCTGAAATAACAACCGCTATAAATGAACTATCTACTCAGGTGAGGATACCTAACTCACAGGACTCTGATAATTATGATTTTAAGTCGGAAGATGCTAATTTATCTACAAATGATGTTAGTAGATTCGATAAGAGTGATTTAATGACGGAGTTAAAAATGGTTCTTAATTGTTTGTCTAGTGAGGAATATGATTATATAACTAGATTTTATGGATTTGGATATGAGTTTGCTCAATCTATTGATGATATTGCTGAAGTAATGAGTCTATCTAATGAAAGAGTAAGACAGGTGATTAGAAAGGCTGAAAGAAGGTTAAAGAGTCATCCTAATTTAGATATATTAAGGAAATATTTAGATTAAAATTATTTTTTACAAACTATTTGATATTTATACTAAAAGTGGTATATTTGTAAAAAATAGTAATATGTCACAGCTCAGTAAAGAGCAAGATTTGCTCAGAAAGTTATATGAATGTCAGGAAGAAATGGAAAAACTTCTAAAGCAGGGTAAGGAAGATTCTCACTATAAAATGATATGTGAGTTAATAACTCGTTTAGAGATGTTTCTTTGTAATAATCAAGATTTAATGTAAGTTATGGATATAGATAAACTTTATAGTGATTTCAACTTTGCTCAGGGAGTAGATGAAAAAAGACAAATTTTAGAATCATTTTCTGATGATATTTCGGATCATGATTTAAAAGAGCTTCAAGCTCAGATTAATGATGTTATTGAGAATTCAAAAATTGAAGAGGATATTATTATTTCTATGGAAATAGAAGATGGTAAGTACCACCTTTATAACTGTGTGGAAAGTGTTGCTGATTATAAATCTGGTTCTAATTACTATGTCAAAGTAGATGATCCAAAAGAATTTTACTTATCAACTGGAATTGGTGAAACAAATACAATTATTCACAATATGATTGAAACTATTAAACCAATCTATTGGATTATAACTGACGATGGTATTGGTACATTAAAAAGAAAAAATATTTTCCCGAATGATGTTGATTTTTCGGATTATTTTGTTAAATTTGCTTAAAATATAAATATGGAAAAAATTAATGAAGTTGAAATTATCTCAAGATTAGATAAACAATTCGGAAATGATCAAGATTTGGGTAAAAACTACCGTAGTGTTATCTTAATGAATTTTGGAAAATTCGACGAAAATTGCAAAAAATATCCTAATGATTTTGACTTAGGAAAAAATTTAAGAAAAAAAATTAAAAATTAATTTGGTAAAAAGAAAATAATTACTAACTTTGTTAAAAATAAAAACGAAAAATATATGTCAATGAAACCTAATGGAATGTCAGAAGAAATGTTAGAGAACTTGGGTAACCTAACAGAAAAAGAAAGAAAGTATTTTGCTATTATGTGGGCAAAGTATGGTGTTCTTTTTATATCATCTAAACCCGGAGTTGCTAAGTCTGCAATTGGTCGTTCAATCGCTGAGAAGATGGGATTTGCATACTTAGATATGCGTTTATCGATGTCTGATGAATCTGACTTCAAATATCCTTATCTTGAAGATGGTACGTTTGAGGGAAAACCAATTAAAGTTTCCGGATACGCAGTACCGAAATGGGCTTATGAGGCTAACCAACGCCCAACACTTATTCACTTCGAAGAGTTAAACAGAGCTCCTCAATTCGTAAGAAATGCGGCTCTACAAATCCTTCTTGAGCGTGAGATTGGTGAATTCAAATTCAACTCTAACGTTATTATGATGGCATCTGGTAACTTAGGTGATGAAGATGGTACTGACGTTGAAGAGTTCGACTCAGCTCTTAACAACCGTCTAATTCACATTCCTCACTCTCTTGGAGTTGAAGAGTGGTTAGGTGATTTCGCATCTACAGGGTGTCACAAACTTATCACTTCATTCATCAAATCTCACCCAGAGCAGATGTATAAGACGAGTGATAACACTAAGGGTTACGCAACTCCACGTTCTTGGACAATGTTGTCTAAGTTTATCACAGAAAACTGGGGAATGGAAGCTTCACCGAGAGAGTTTCTTCCACTTTTGAAAGAGGTAGCCTCTGGATATGTTGGAAACTCAGCGATGAAGTTCATTCAATACTGTGAGGATATGTTGAATATCTCAATTCAAGATGTTCTTAATGACTACGACCGTATCAAAAAGGATCTTGAGAAGTACAACCGTGATAAGAACTCTGAATTGATTCAGTCATTGAAAGAGATTGATATCACTAAGTTGTCTGAGAAACAACTTGACAATTGTGTTAAATTTCTTAACGGAGTTGGTGATGATGAAAAGACGGCTTACCTACTTTACATCTTAGATAATATCGCGGATGTGACTAATCCAAAAATGAAGAAGTTTCTTCTTAAGTTTGAGGAATTGTTGAGAACAATTAAGAAAATCAACAAACCAGGTAGTAAGTAATAGTCTTTCTGAGAGTTAAGGGGATGTCGAAAAGATATCCCCTTTTTTTGATAATTAAGAAATTATTTTAGATATATAAACCATGTATGAGATAAAACTTGTTTTGATAAGCACTTACGGTGAATTTCGAGGTAGGCCTGCAATTCTATCTTTAGAAGACTATGCTCGTCTTGTCGAAATGACCAAAACATTTTACAGTGGAGGATTTGAATTGACACTTGAAGATGGTACATTCGTAGTATTTGCCCCTGATGTTGTTAGTCAATCTATTCTTAAAATAGAAAAAAAAGAAATAAAAAATGTTTAAAAATAGATTTAAAAGATTTGGGGGAGATTACATTCCTGATATCATAGAGTATCTTTCTGATTATATTAGTAAAGATCCTAGTGTTACTATTTCAGTTGGTTGTGACTCTATTCAAAAGAGACGAAGAACTGTTTATGCAATCACAATTATGATGTATAATACCGATTTAAGACATGGGGCTCACGTTGTTTTTTTCAGAGAGTCTTGTCCTAAAATTAGAGACAACAATGAAAGACTTTTTAAAGAAGCTCAATATTTACATGATATTGGAACTTACTTAGATGGTGAGCTTTCCAAATTTTATAAAAGAACAGACTTATCAGAAAGAGAAATGAAAAGATATAAGTATCACCTTCTTAAATGTGCGGGTGAATATGGACACGTTCCTCTTCACCAAGATGATGCGGTAATGAATGCTCTGTTTCTCAGTCCTGCTGATATGATTGATTATAGAACTGTTGATATACATGTTGACTTTAATCCATTTGAGGGTTCAATAAATGAAAAAGGATTACATAAAAATAAGTCGTATGCTGCTTATAAAAGTTATACACCTTGGTTGAGAGGCATGGGCTTTAGAACTTGGGCAAAACCTCTCGCCCATGCCAGTACATCAGCCGCAGACTTACTTTTACAGGACTGATGTTTGAATTAAACTCACATATGATTCAAAAAATGGGGTGGTTTTCATATCACCCTTCTATTGGACTTGGGTTTGATTTGCCTGGTGTTTTTCATAGTGATCCTTTTGTTAGATTTTTTTTCATTGACAAGTCTAAAAATGTTGTTTTCATTATTAAAGAAATGACTCCTGATGAAAAACAAAAGACAAAAAAAGAATATAAATTTATAGATTTTAAAACACCAATAAACATAAAAGCTACTAAGATGAATATAGTAGAATTTAACTCAAATGAAGAATTATGGAAACTGGTTATTGAAAATGAGGCTTGTGGTGAAAATTATCAAAGACACTTTAGACTAAACAAAATATTAAAATGAAAAGAAAAGAATTAAAAATTTTAGGTCTCTCTTATAGCCAAACACAAATCGGATCTTATGTTTGTGTGCTAACTGAAAAAAAGGGAACAATTAAGATACCACTTATTATTAAAGCAAATGAAGCTCAAAGAATTGCACTTGAACTTGAAGGTATTAAACCAACTAGAACTCTAACACATGATACCATTAAAGGTATTTGTGATTCTTTTGATTTAGATGTTCAGGAAGTTTTTATTTACGCACTTATGGAAGGTGTTTTCTACACCAGAATAGTAGTTTCTAACGGAATTGATGAAATGGAAATTGAAACAACTATTGGTGATGCACTTGCTCTATCAACAATATATAAATGTCCAATTTACACTACCACTGATATCATAGGTTCGGTAGGTGTCAAAATTAATGATGATGGTAGCTTTGATTCAAATGATAAAGATGAAGATGATTTTGAGGATGATGATTTTGAAGATGATTTTGATAGTTTTATTGATGATGGAAAAAAAGAAAGAGTTGTCTCTGTTGAAGATTTAGAGATACTTATGCAAAATGCTATTGATAATGAAGAGTATGAAATTGCAGCAGAACTAAGAGACCGCATACAAAAATTAAAAAATGAAGAATAATGGAGAAAAAGTTATACGATAAAATCGATAGTAATATACTTAAATCACTACCTAACCCAACTGAAGAAGCTTACGAGGCAAAAATAAAAATTCCAGAATGTACCTTTTTAGGAGTTCATGAACAACCAGATTTTGCTAGTTTCTACCTTACTTTTTATGCTGATAAAAAAATCATTGAATTGAAATCTCTTAAACATTACATCTATCAATTGAGAGATATTGTAGTTTCATATGAGAGACTAATCAATATCGTTTATGAGGATTTAATGAAAACATATGAGCCTACTAGATTAAGAATCGTTATGGTTTGTAATCCACGAGGCGGTATAAGTTCTAAACTAACCATTGATTCGGATTGGGGAATTAGAGGTGGGAAAGAAATTTTCAAAGACTGGCACCAATCAGAGGACACTTGGGAAGTTGTAATGTAAAAAAAAATTACAATAAAGGCAACTTAGGTTGTCTTTTTTTATATAACAAAAAAATAAAATATTAAATGGCATTATCTTATATCGGTGGTAAGTCAAGAATCGGAACTTGGATTAGAAATTATATTCCAAAAGACATTGAGACTTATGTAGAACCTTTTTCCGGAATGTTCTGGGTCTTCTTCAAAATGGAGCTTCCAGTATATCAAAATATCAAAACTGTCGTTTATAACGACTGGAACCCACTCAATGTAAATCTTTTCAACTGTATCAAAAATTACAAAGAGTTTTATGATGTGATTAAAGATTATAAATCACAGGATAAATCAATGTTTGAAAAGTTTCAAAAAGAGATTTTTAGTCCTGAATTTAAAATAGATTTGACCAATTCTGATTATCACACGGCCGCAAAATACGCTTATGTTTTATCACAAGTTTGGTCTGGGACTAATCCTGAGAAATCTAAATTTATTGATCTTAAGGGTAAATATAAATCAAAGTTTGATTCATTTGTTAATAAACTTCAAAACCCTAATTGGCAAAAGTATTTTGATAAAATAACAGTTTGTGAAAATTTAGACTTTGAAGAAGTTATTAAAAAATATGATTCGGAAAGAACATATTTCTACTGTGATCCACCTTACTATAAGACGGAAAAGTATTACGCAAATCATGAGTTTGGAATTGAAACACATGAAAGATTGGCAAATTGTTTAAAATCAACTACTGGTAAATTTTCACTTAGCTACTATCACTTTGAACAATTAGAGGAATGGTTTCCAAAAGATGAGTATCAGTGGCAATCTAAAGAATTCTCAAAAGCAGCAATGGCTAAGGCAGGTAAATCTCAAACAGTTGGAACTGAACTACTAATTATGAACTATGGAAAAGTAGAAAAGAGAGAATTGATAGAAGAAGAAAAGACATCAACTATTTTAGATGATGATAACTTTGATTTCAGTATTTAATTTATAAAAGGAGACTTGATAATTTTTATAAATAAGTTATAAAAATTATCACTCTTTTCTATGAAGTACAAACCCGGTGATATAGTCATTAAAACCACAGGTGGTAATAAAATGACAATCTTTGATAAGATATCCGATGGTGTTTATAAATGTCTTTGGTTTGTTGAAAACTCAATGAAGGAATCCGTATTTAATGAGGAGGAATTAGTTACTTTAAATGAGTATAAACGGTTTCTGAAAACGGAAGAAAGAGAAGATAAGATTAATCAATTACTGGGTTAAAATAAACATTTAATGATATTGACTTATATTCTTCGTGGTGTGAATTCATATCAATAAGAACTTTATCATAACTATCTTTAAGTCTATCCCAAGTTACTAAAATATCCTTTAACTTATCAACACCAGAATCATCTAAAATAGCATAATCAGCTTTTATCTTTATGGTAGCACAAAATACAAACGGATATTCATCTAAATCAGTTGTGCGTAAAAATAATTGACGGTAAGACTCATTATCAAGATATCTATTAGCTTCTTCTGTTTGAGATTGAACCCATCTTTCAAAATTTCCATTATTTGGATTTACAGACCAAAGCATGTCACGCTCTTTTACACCAGAGTATCCACAAACACACATGCTATAAGATACAACATCATCATCTTCATACTCTACGAAATATTCCCTAATCTTATTTACTTCATCTTTGAAAGAATCAGACGAATTACTTTCATTAAATTTTGACCAGTCTTTAATCATACTACTTCTTTCTTACAGCAACTCTACCTTTAAGTAAAGATTTTAATAATTCTAATATTTTCATAGATTATATATTAAAAATTATATTTGAAAGAAAGACTTATTGATTGACCAAAGTTTATTTCCTGCCATCTATTGTCACCAGATGTATATTTTCTATTACCATCTAAATCTTGAAATAAAATCAAATCTTGAGATATAATATCTTTGATATTCAGTTTAAGCTCACAATTTTTAATTGTCTTAGAAATTTGTAAATCAATTACATTTCTACCATTTTCCCAAACAGATGGCTCTTGAACATTACCAACTATATAAATCCTTTGGCCTATTAGGTTGTATGAAATTGTCGCTGTGAAATCCTTTTTAGGGGATGTGTAAAATAAACCAGAATTTATTATAAAAGGTGATTGTCCCTGTAGAGGTCTATTTTCAGATCCATGAAAACCTTCTAAATTAACTTCAGACTTAATAAGTGATGCATTTGTGTATATTGATAGATTTTCAAATTTACTGGATATAAATTTTAAATTAGTTCTCATTTCAATCTCTGCTCCGAAATTTCTACTTGACTTAGCATTCATGTAATACAATTCTGGAGAACCTGAAGTTCCCGTTCTGTTTATCAACTCTATTGGGTTTATGAATTTTTTATAGAAACCGGATACTGAAATCATTTGACCACTTTTAGGAAACCACTCCCATCTTAAATCTAAATTATCAATGGTTGCTCTCTCTAATTTAGGATTTCCAGAAACTATGTTGTCTAAAACAAAGTTATAAAAACTAAATGGTGCTAATTCTCTAAACTCTGGTCTCGAAACTGACTTGAAGTAAGCCGCTCTTATTTTCATTTTATCAGTTAGTGAATAGATTAAATTCAATGAAGGTAAAACATCAATAACAGTTGTATCAATTGTCTTTTTTAAGTTACTTCCGAATTCAACATAATTAAACTTCTGACTGTAAGACTCAACTCTCACTCCTGTAACAAATCTGAAATTGTTTATTTTTGAATCTGTCATTAGAAATCCAGAGTTGAGAAATGAATTCGCTGAGTAAGAGTCATCGACATTTGTCGCTTCATCTAATTTGAATCCACCTGTTCCATCGGATAAAAGACCCATATTTTGTTGTGAGAAGATTTCACTCGCTGGAAGTAAAAGTAACTGTGAGTTGAAATACGAACCTTGTGGTTTATATTGAGAAAATCCAAAGTTTCTTGATATAAATTCTTTGTCTCTAAATTGATGCCATCCTCCGAGTTTAATCTCATTTTCTAATTTTGATATATTGACCGGTATTATATAATCATAATTCAAAGACCATATATTTTCACCTGATTTAGACCAAAACATATTACCAGCAGCTGTTGGAATAGTTCCATTTGATTGTATGACAGCCGCGTATTGTTGAGTCGTATCATCTTCGTATAAAGAGTATTTTCTATAAACTATTCTTCTTAAATTCGGAATATCTCTTATAACATTTGAATATCCAATATTCCAATTGAATACGGTTTTTTTAATATCGTGTTTTCCAGATAACTGATTTGTTAAAATATTATTTTGTGTTAGCCAAAAATTAGTGGATTTTTCCCATTGACGAGGATCATTATCCATTTCACGAACACCGTTTCTAACATTTATTCTATCTTCAGAGTTTATTGAATATAAAGATTTCAACTTAATGTTGTTTTTTTGATTAATTTTTAGACTCAAATTCAATAAGTTAGTAAATAATATATTTTTTGTAAAAACCGAATCTTTTAATTCCATTTTCGTAATTACACCTGAAGCTTGTTCTTCAAAATCTCGCCTGATTGAATTATTCATTGATTCAACATTTTGATAAGATGTAGCAAAAATAAGACCTAATTTTGTGTCTTTTTTTAATTTAATTTCTTTACCAATGGTCCATTGTAAAGTTCCACCTGGAAGAGCTAATCTTTGATTAGTGGTCCAGTTCCAATTCATCAGTTTAGAATAGTCAGCTCTCTGATTTTTATCAGTTAATAACCAGTCTTCTATTGTTGGTATTCCATCTGGTAGATTTCTTGATTTACCAGCAATTCCTAAAAATTCTAAACCAGAATTTTTATTATAATTAAAGTTTCTAAAAGTAGAGATTGTGTTATAATTTAAACCTAAACTTAGATTATGTATAACCTTAGCATCAAGTGTTGATACATTTATCACACCACCTGCAAACTCACCAGGTAGGTCTGGAGAACCCGATTTATAAATGACTAAATTGTCTAATATATTTGAAGGAAATATATCAAAAGAAAAAGCTCTTTTGTCAGATTCGGTCGATGGTAGAGGACTTCCATTTATAAGTCCAAAATTATATCTATCATTAAGTCCTCTTATGATAACGAATTTGTTTTCCTGTATTGAAGCTCCTGAAACTCTTTTAAATACATCAGTAGCTTTAGAATCAGGTGTTTTTTTAAATTGTTCTGATGTCACTCCATCTAAAGAAACTGCTGATTTATTTTGCATTCTTATAATTTCAGAAGTTGATCCTTTATCAACCGTCATAGTGACTGTCACTCCCTCAAGCTCCTGTGTTTTAGATTCTAAACTTACAACTATTGAAGTGTCGGAATTTATAGATAATTCTATTAACTTATTTTGATACCCGATATATCTGAACTCAATTCTATTAACACCTTTAGATAGATTAATTTTGAAATTACCATCATAATCTGTTCTAGTCCCTGTTTGTTGATTAATTATATATACTGTTGCACCAAAAAGTGACTCACCTGATTGAGAGTCACTAATGGTTCCAGTTAGTGTTTGTGAAAATGTGTAATAAGAAATAAATAATAATACTACACTTAAAAATAAATTTCTCATTTATTGATAGTTATCGTTTTTGTAATATCTCCTACTTTTACAAAGTAGATTCCACTTGATAAATTTGATAAATTAATATAAGAGTCATTAGTAGAGATTAAATTCTTACCTAAATTATCTGATATCGAGACTATAACATTTCTGTCTGACTTGATATTTATGTAATCAGTAGCAGGATTTGGATAAACAACTACATCTGAATTAGAAATTTCAGAAACAGTCAAAAATCCACCTTGAAATTTAGGGTTGGTGAAGTCAGCTCCTGTTGATACTGTAGAATTATTATTTAGTCTGAAATCTGGATTATTTGAAAAAGCATCAACCCAAGAAATTTGATCTATTGATTTAGTAGTATCATTTGAATTCTGATTAAAAAATGTTGAATAAAATTGTGTAGTAGCTGTTACTAAATTAAATCCGGTTGTGAATTCAACTAAATCATTATTTGCGAAAACTAAATTTCCATTTGATATATTTGTTTCAACTGGTAATCCTTCAATTGATAGCCCCTTTTCCCAACCAGTAACTAAAGAGTTAAATATTGAAATTGAAGAGTTTCTTCTTATTCTGAAAGATTTCTCAAATTTCTCACCAACTGGAAGTTGAATACTACCATCACCTTTTGGTCCTATGATTGTGAAGTTTGAAAATATAGCCGATGTTTGTGGTGTATTTGATGAACCTTGAGCATCATTGTCTGATTCAAAACAATTTGAATCACCCGCAGCATCTGATAAATATTGAGTTCTTATTGATAATCCAAATTGAACTTTTCCTCTATATCCAAAATCAGTATCGAAATCATCATCAGTTCCTTTAAAAGCAATCAAGTGTCTGCAATTAACAGTTCCGCCAAACCATTCAAATGAATCATCTCCTGAAAAAGAAACTTGAACGAAATCAACTTCTGTTTCACTACCTACGGATCCAAAAGTCAAACCATTTATTTCTTTGTTAGGCTCTAGTGCAATTCCTGCAAATTCTATTCTAACATATTTTAATATTCCCGAATTGTCTAAGTCATTACTTCCACCATACTCGGTATTGGAAGTTGGTGAAATTCCTTCAATATTTGCAACTCCACCAGGTTGGTTATTAGTTGCTTGTCCTAAGATCACCAGACCACCCCAATCACCTTCAGCTCTTAGACCGACATTTTGTGAAGAAGTGAAAACTATTGGATTTGTTGATGTGCCTTCTGCTATTATTTTTGAGCCTTTTGTTATAATCAAACTACCTTGAGTGGAACCATCTCCTCTGATTATAGTTCCTGGTAGAATTGTTAATACTGCTCCATTTTTAACATAAACTTTATTTTCTAATAGAACTACTCCAGAGATGGTTGTATTTGTAGTAATATCGTTATTTAAGGTTGAAGTAATTTGAGGATAATAGGTATTTTCAGGATCGAAATTTGACCAACCATCTGTCCAGTCTGTCTGAGATGTTCCATCTGTCACCGGAAATGCTCCTTTATAGCTTGTTGATGTCCAAAATGCTTGCTGACTTAATAACAAATTAGAAATGCAAATTGTAATTAATGTAATTAATTTTTTCATAATTTTTTTTTGTTTTTTATTTTTATATATGTGATTTGTCTAAATCAATAAAAAACACAAAAATCATCTAAACTATTGCTGGGTAATAGTTTCAAACGATTTTTACTTTTGTTAAGAAATCGTTAAGAAAAGGTTATAAAATCAGCACATCTAATATATAACCTATGAAACTTGACATAAATGAAGTATATCATAACTATATTGTTAGAGTGGTAATTTTTTCACTCTTCACTTATAAGAGATTAGTTAGGCAGCCAAATGTATATAAACAATCTGTTCTTTCGTTTGTGACTAAAAGAGTTGCATGGAAAATACATCTTGTTATAGATACTGGTCTTCAAATGTCAAAAGATGAAGAAAGAGATATAGTATTAAATGAGTTACTCGAAGGAATTGAATCTGATTATCTAACAACAGTAACTGTTACTTTTACAACACCACTTAAAGAAATAACAATAGAGGTTGATTTAAAAGATGAAGATAAATACCAAAACTTTCTGTACTTATAATTTAATATATAAAGTATGAAATATTTAAGTAATTGGAAACAAATAAATGAAGCTGATAATCAACTAACTGAAGAAACACCAAGTAGATCTGGTAGAGTATTAACTCAAGCTCAGCGAGAGTGGAATGATGATTCTTCTATAGAAAGAGGTGATAATTTACCTTCAGTTCTCTTTACTGATGTTGAGGGATCTTCTGAAAAATGGTCAAGTGATGCTGTAACAATGATGGAGCAATTGAAAGGACATCATGAGTTAGTTAATAGAATTTCTAAAAAGTATAACGGATGGATTGTTAAAACAATAGGAGATGCTTTTATGATATATTTTGAACCAAATACTGATTCACTAACAAATGCAATTAAATGTGGTAAAGAGATAATTTTGTCTGAAAAAAACTATAATTTAAGAGTTGGGGTTTGCCAGGGTCCGATGCAAGAAGATACTTATGAGTTACAAAAGGTAACTCTAAGAGATTTTTATGGTAACTCTATAAATGTTGCATCTAGAATGGAGTCTAAAATCGCAGAAGCTGCCGGTTATATTGCTTTTACATCACTTGAGCCAATTAGTAAAAATATTATATCTCAGTATAGTAAAACAATTGGTGAGGTTTTAGATGTTGATTTAAGTAAATTTGATCTAAAAGGAGCTAAAACCGAATCTGCTTATAGAATAAAAGTAAAATGATTTTACTTTATTAAATTTTTTTTAGTATATTTGTAATATGTTTATCTGTGTTAGTAATACATCAAATAGAAGTGAATTAGAAATAGGAAAATACTATGACTTATTTAAACATGAGCAACACCCAAAAGTTGTTTGGGTAAAAATACCCGATTCATCTAATACTGTTGGTTACAGAACTATTCAATGTTATTTAGCTGACTTTAAAAATAAAGGTCAATGGAGAAATGATCAGATTGATAAGATTTTAGATTAATCTTCCCAAAAGAAATAGACAAACTTATCTGGCCATCTGTAATCAAAGTGTGCAAAACCATATAACTCTGCAACTCTTTCTAATCTATCATCAGTATTTCTTGGAAGTTCTCCGTCATACTCGATTGAGTCAAATTCAACATAAACATTATCATCATGTTCTGTGACATCTAAAATATGTAAGCCAGTATGATGTTCGAAATTGGACCTGAACTCATTGGTATCAAATTTCTTTTCACCAACTCTTTCGTCTTTCTTTTTGAATTTAAAATCAATTGTGTGAAATTTAATATCTGTTTGTTCACCTTCACTTGAATAAGGCTCGAATTTCACTAAAGACCAACCTAAATCTGAAAGTCTAGCAATTACCACTTGCATTTCATCACAAATTCTAACAAAGTCTTCATAGGTCTTAAATTTATCATTTTTAAAGAATCTTATAAAAAACTGAGAAACCAAAACACCGCTACTCATTTTTATTTGTGGTTGGAAACTGGTATCACCATCTAAATATTGTTGATAAGTAATACCACCACCATGTGATATAAATTTTATATCATATCCATCATCAATAAAATCTAGCATAGTATCAACTATTTGTGAAGTAACATCTTTGTTATCAACACTTTCTTTAATGACGTATCTGTCATTCTTTCTAATTGCTAACTTACCATCAATAAATTTATAAAACTTATATTTCTTATCAATTGATGTTACTAAATAATATGCATCTGGATTAAGTGCTTTATATCTTTGAATATTACCTTCTACTTTAACTCCATCAACTTCACCACCCTGTTGTTTAGCATAAGCCCATTGAATATAGTGTGGATCAACGTGACGTGATCTTAAAGCATCTTGGTCAATAGAGGTTTGTAAAGTAGAAAGTAAATGAATGAATATTATTTTATATTTATTTTGTCTAGCATTATCATAAATCTCTTTTATGTGTTCATATCCTTTATCTGTGAATTCTTTTCCAGCACCAGTTGTGTCATAGATAAAGTTTTGACCAGTTTCCATAAACTCCATCATTCTTAGAAGATTTAATTCAGAAGCATTCTTAGTTCTACCACCTTCTTTTTTTTCTCTACCTCTGTAATAAACATTTGGATCTTTTGTAAAAAGAAGTGAAACATCATCAGTTGAGAAGTCTTTAATGTTTCTATTTTTAGTATGAATATGATTTTTAACAAAGTAAGACTTTCCGATACCTGGTGCTCCAATCAAGAAGATAGCTAGTCCTCTACTCATTCCAATGATTTCTGGAATCGGCTCGTTTTTAGAAACTTCTTCTAAAATAAATTGGTTATATTCCTTAATAAATTTCATACTATATTGTATATATTAAAATTGTTTATTATATTTGTCGTATGAGAGGATTTAGAATTTACAACAAACAAGAACTATTCAATTCGATTGAAAAAATCACGGTTGAAAAAATTGAAGACCAAGTTATCACAAAGTATAACGGTCGTGTCACACAGGTGGCAAATGTCTCAAAAAGATATGAGATATTTGATATTGTTAAATATCTAAAAGATAAGATTGAACTTATTGAACAAAACTTTACTATTTCTAAATATCAATTGTTGATTAGAAAAGGTCAACAATACCTTCAACTTATTTCTGATAGTGTTGAAATCGGAGGTATTCGTTTTTACAAATCCTTTTACATACTTAACTCAACTGATAAATCACGTAGGCTTAGTTTCTATGCGGGTCTACACTCTGAAAAATATTATTTCATCGGAGCAAACAATGTAGGTATGTCAAGAAAACATCTTACTGGTGTCACTGAAGCTGCTGATGTTGCTTCAACCGCATTGAATGGTGAAACTTTTGATGAACAAATTAAAGCTCTTCAAAACTTAGTCGGTCACCGTATTCAACTCTCTAAAATACGTGAGGTTATCTTAGGTGATAAAGAGGAAATTCCACAAATCAATCATCGTAAATTTGATGCGTTTAAGAACTCTATTCGTTACGCTGATAGTGATGGTCTTATCAGACTTACCAGAGAACAACGTTCTCAATTATATACTGACTCTGAAAGAATGACAGAAGTTAAAGAAGATTTTTACTTAGATGCTTTCTGGGTTTTCGGAACTTATATGAGATTGTTTAACAAACAAGACTCACATATCATTAAAAATGAAACAGACCGTATTATGAAGATTACTCAATGGGCTGTTAGAAACTCAGTGTTGGAGGCACTTGGTATCTAATGAAAAAAATTGGATGCACAGACTATGATAGTATGGGAAACCACGGAAGGTTTCCTAAAAGAAAAGAGATTGAGCCAAGTCTTATGACTAAATTTATAAATTCAATTAAAAGATTTTATGCTAAGAGAAGATAACACCGGATTTGTAAATTTTCCTATATCAGGAAAAGTAATTGATAGAATTGAAGGTCTTAAAACCTTTATCTATTTGGTCGCGTTTGAAACATTAGACCTAACTAATGTTCCTTATATACTTTCTAATTGCAGATTGAATTTACAAGGAACTCTTGTATCTGATGATGTTACCTTTAGAAAACGATTTACACACAATACACTCGACGAAATTATCGAGTCACAATTGGATAGTAACGAGTTTGAAAGTCGTTATTTTCCAAACGTAGATGGAGAAACTCAAGTTTCTATTCCACTAACTACTTCAATTTGTTTGGGTTGGTCTGAACATACTTATCAATTCAAAGATGGAAATGATTGGGTTTGTACTTTCAGAGATCTAACTAATGAAGGACAGAAGTTATACTATTCAATAAAAAAGCTTCACAATAATAAAGAAGTAAGAATTTTTACTTTTAACAATATTTAATATTGTATTTTTCATTTTAATCATTATATTTGTAGAAAATAATTTTATGGCATACGAAAGAAAAACTTACGACCTCTTTATCTCTGACGAACTAAAAGAAGTTTTAGAACAAATTAAATCAGAATCAGTTGTTGCTGATTTGCTTCTTAAACGCAGACATTCCAAAGAGGACTTGGTTGATGATCCAATAAATTTCGTATCCATTTCATCACAAGATTCAACTCGAATTTCTTACCTTACAACTGAGCGTATAGGTATGATAAACGAGGGTGAATTTTGGACATCCTCTCGTAGATTTCACATGAAACCAGGTGGTTTTATTTCTAAAGTTTTTAAGAATATTTCTGCAAAAGATGTTGAGGTTTTTTCAAATCTTTACCGTTCAGAGGTTCGAAAACCTAAATTTGAATTTAAAATTGTAAATGGTGAAGATATCAGAAGATATTACCATTATGATTACCACGCAAATGACTATGGAAGTCTTGGTGTTTCTTGTATGAGATATGAATCTTGTCAAAAACTATTCAATATGTATGTCGAAAACTCTGATAAAATTTCTTTGTTACTTATGTTAAACGAAGATGGTCGAGTTATGGGTCGAACTCTTCTTTGGAACTTCGATGGGAATAGAATTATGGATAGGATTTATTCTGTCAATGACGAACAACTACCTTTTTATTTTAAGAAGTGGGCAACTGAAAACGGTTACTACTATAAATCACAACAAAATTGGTATAACTCAATTCAATTTGAAAGACTAGGAGAGGGTAAAAAATTATTAAAGTTAGACGTTAAGTTAGATAGTTTTGATTTTAGATACTATCCTTATATGGACACTTTTAAGTTCTTCAATCCCGATACAGGAACATTCTCTAATTACCGACCAGAAGGTAGAGATCATTATACACTTTGTTCATCTGATGGAAGCAAATATGATTGGAACTATCTTGAGTACGATGATTTTGATAAAGTTTATCGTCATAGAGGAGAGACCGTAAGACTTAATTATCTTAATATGAATGCTCACCCTGATAGATGTAACTATTCTGAAATACATGACCAATACTTGTTAAGTGATCATTCTCAATGGAGAGACGATTTAAGAGATTATGTTTTTAGTGGTGAATATTCAAACTTGAATGATGTGAATAGAATCGAACAAAGAATTAAAGATAATGAGGAATATGAAAAAGAGAGAGAATCTCGTAGAAGTAGAAGGGGATATTCTATTTCACAGAGAATATTAGAATCACTTTCTAATCCTCAAAGTGAGATTGATATGTCAAGTCTTTATCAACAATATGTAACCTCAGGATCAGCATTCGACCAAATTAATATATCAACACAAACAGAATCTACAGAAGAATAAAAAAAAGAGATCTAATGGTCTCTTTTTTCTTTTTTATACTTATCTAATAACTCTCTAACATTTGTATAGTCATAATAATCAATATAATTATCTATTGTTTTTATAAAGTTCCAATCTTTTCTTTCAGTAGTTGTTAGTATATTAAAATAGTAATCAAAATAATTGAATATTTTTTTTTCTGACACTAAACCATTTTTACAATGAATATTGAAGTAAGCCAGTTTATCAAAAAAGTTATCAAAAAGGTCTCTTATATGTGCTTCCTCAATTGAAAATCTTGACTTTTGATTATGTGTTTTCAAAGCTTCTATCATATAATCATCATTTACTTTAACTTCCTGTCCATTAATCATAATTTTTCTGACATTCCAATCAAGTAGTGTTAAAACAACTTTTACTCTTTCATCTGAAAAAAACTCTTTAATCTCTTTAGATAAAAACTCAGATTCTTTCCAAAGTTGTGTTTTTCTATATTCAATGATGGCTTTTATAAATGAAAATATTCCAAGCAAAGGAATAATATCAATTATGATGTTATATATTGTCTCCATAAACAAACACTTTTTTCTATATATAAATTATTATGAAAGATTTAATCTTATCTCAATTAGAATGTTTTAACGATACTGACTTTAAATTCGATCCAAAGTATCACAAATACACTTATCACGGAGAACAATTTATTTCCGTAACAAAGTATATTCAGAATTTTCACAAACCATTTGAAACTGATTTTTGGTCTAAAAAGAAGGCAGAACAAAGAGGAGTCGATCAAGAAGTTATTCTAAAAGAATGGAAACAACTCAACGATTATGCAAATGATGTTGGAACAGATACACATCAATGGATAGAAGATTACTTTAATGAAATTTGGAAACCACTTCCATCTAATTTAGATTTAATACATCGTATAAATAAATTCAATAAGATATTCGCTAAACATCTTCACAAGTTAGAACCACTTAAATTTGAGGTAAGAGTATTTTCTAAAAAATGGAAAATTGCAGGAATGATAGATTCTCTTTTTCTTTATAAAGGAAAAATCTATATTTTAGATTGGAAAACAAATAAACAATTCACAAACGATGATCATCAAAAAGGTCAATATGAAAAACTATTAGAACCATTTGATGATTTCTGGAAAAACCATCATAACGAATATTCAATACAGTTATCTCTTTATGCTCTTATTTTAGAAGAGTGGGGATTTGAAGTAGGAGGAGCTTATCTCGTTCATATAGGACCAGGTGACGAAGAAGCTGAATTATACAAGGTTGTTGATATGAGAGATAAGTTAAAAATAGCTCTTGAAAAATGAAATCAATTTTAGGATTTTTTAGATTTTTAGGAAATATTGCTCTGATTTATCTGGCTTTTTACTTTCTTTTTTGGTACATAAAAATGCACTTCAATCGTAAATGGTTTTGGGCTTTTTGGTTAAACACTAGTTTATCAATAGTCATGTTTATAAATCATAATAAACCAGATCGTGAAAGGGAAAAGATTGAAAGAATGACAGGTGCTGAATACTGGAAGATGACACATTAAACAAAAAAAGAGAGTATTTAACTCTCTTTTTTCTCTGACTTTTCAACATATTCCGAAAAAATATTCATTTCTTTAAATACCTCTAAAATTTGTGATGTTATTTCAAATTTCTCAGCAGCATAGACTGTTTCAATTTTACTAATAACAGCATCTATGGAGTTTTTGATTGAATATTCTGAAACTATTTTTTCTATATCTTCATAAACCTCTTCTTTTAATTTTTGACCCATCTTTGATAGTTTATATTTTGCATCTTTATCAATTTCAACCATTTGACTTTGTAGCCTCTGAAATTTTTCCATTCTTTGTTCTTGAGTAAGGTTGTCAACAATAATACCACCCTGAGATGCAGCAATGATATTTTGCATTTCTCTTCTCATTGGTTCAATACTTTCAAGTATTTGTGCCTTTTCTTTGTCAATCTCAGCAACTCCTTTTTGATACTTATCAAAGTGTCTTGTTAGTAATTCAAAATCTACGACTCTAATTTCCATAATTATAATATTTTTCTATTATATATGAAATATCATCAAGAGTTTAGATAATCCACAGCTTGGGTATATCTAATTAGTAAATTTTGATCTTCCGCCAAAGATAAGTCATCATAAGCAAAAATTGATGCCGTTGCAAAGCCAGTTAATGATGTTAAATCTACTTTATGTACTTCAAGATATGTTTTTCTTGCTCCTATAATTTTAGCAAATTGTCGATTTAACAATAAATATTTTGCATCAGGTGTAAATATTTCTCTTTCAATGATTTTTCCTAAATAAGTGTTCCTGTTTGTGTCAATTTTGTAATTTAGTATTTGATTTTTACCTTTATAGTAATTAACTCTGTAGTAATAATTACTTGATTTACTTAGATTAGTTAATAAAACAGAGGCGGTAGTTCCATAAATTTGTTTTCCTAATTTATACTTTTGTTCTATAGTACTGAATGTGCTACTTTTCGAAAGTTCAAATTCGTATCCATTTTCATTATTTACAGACATTGGTCCTGTATTGATAGTTGGCCAATATGCAGTTCCAAATGAATCTGAGGATATGACCTCACCGGATTGAGTTTGACCATATAATGTTCTTACTCTGTAGTAATAAGTTCCGGTAGAAAGTCCAGATATTGAATACGTATTCGAAACACTACTAGTAATATATGGTAAAGTATTCGACAATGTACCTAAAGTCAAACTGTAATTAGGTAATAAAGATGAGAATGAACTAAATGTTGATATATCAAAAGAATATGCATCAGCTGAATTATTTGTCGGCCATGTAAAACTAGCAGTACTGCCACTAGCTGATAATATCAACTGATTAGTAAAAGTAGTTAAAGTATATCTTGAAGTATAATAATAAGTAGTATTTGGTGATAAATCAAATACAACAAGAGAAGCGGTATTTCCAGAAACATTATAAGATGGTGGATTTGAACCTGTTCCTAACTTTATGGAATTATAACTAGATAATTTTGTTTCAAAAGAACTTGATGTTGATATGTTTAATATGTATCCAGTTGTTACCGGGTCTGTATTCCAAACTATTGACGCGGTTGGATTAGAAGACATAAAAGAAGCCGAGTAAGTAAAATTCTTTAAAATATTTTCTCTTTCTTCTGTGTAAATCCACCATTGTTTAGTCAAATCTAAATTTATTTGAGTTTGAATCTCACTAAATGTTCCAACTAAGAAATTCATATATTCTACCGCGTTTGATGGTACAAAAGTGTCATTATCATCAACCCATTCAGATAGATAAAGTTTAAAAGAGTATAGATTATCTCTAATGATATTCATATTAACGGAATAATCTTCTTCTTTTGTTAGTATAAAGGAACTAGTGAGCGAGGTAATAGAAAAAGTTGTCGATAATGGATCAGATAGAGATAAATTTATATTATTTATATTTAGTGAGTAAATATCGACCGATGTTTGATAAACTTTCTTCTTATCATACATCAGTTTTAACTTCTTCAAAAAAGGTGTATTAGTTTCAAAACAAATCTGTTCCCAAGTAGTTCTTTTAATCTCAGCCAAATTTGTTACCTCATCAATATTAATTTTGTAATAGTAATACAAACATTGTTGAAAAGCTTGAAAATCTCCTTTATTGACTAATTCGTCAATATACTTATAATATTCTGAAATATTATCTTTGCCCTTAGATGCTAATTTATCAAGGCTATTTTGAATTTTTGCTAATTTTCTTTGATAGAGATTTGCCATATAATTTATATATTAAAAATCTCAATCTATAAGTTATTGCTCTTCTCCTCCACCTAATTGTTTTTCAATTTCAGCGATTTTATCTTTATTAACATCAGGATCTTTGTAAAGGTCAGCTATATCACTTAGTTTTTTGATTGCTTCAGGATTCTTAGTTTTTACATCTTTAAGTGTATTTACTAAGTCTTCTTGTCCTTCTGCTTTTGCTTCTACTTTTCCTAATAAATCCTCAGTTTTCTTTTTAAAATCTGCATCTTCAAAGGAAACAACATCACCGTTAATATCCTTGACTTTTTTAATACCTATCATTTCTTTATCTTGAAGATCTTTCATAGGTCCTTCATTAGGTTTTTTCTTATCCTCATCAGTTATTTTTTTCCATTCATCTTCATTGAATTTATCTCTTTTATAGATAACTGTATCACCAGCTTTGTAACCTCCTTCTGGTCCAGCTTCCGGAACTTCTTTTCCTAATGACTCAACGTATTTATCAACGTCTTCGTCTTTAATTTCGGATAAATATTTATCAAGTCTCGGAACTAAAATTTTATTTACCCAATCAATAGATAATTGTTTCATCTTTTTAGTATCTTTTCCAGCTGGTAGAATTGCCTTTTTAAATTCCGGAAGGTGAGTTTGATCTTTCATATCAACAACAATCTTTTTGTCATCTACCTTAGCGTCTGTTCCAACTTTTAAATCAGGTCCACCCGCATATTTATAATCTTTAATAGCTCTATTTCTTATTGTTTCCATATAGAATTTAACTATATCGACTGTCGGTGTATCTTTACCAAAAGATTTCAAAAGTCCATCATAAAGAGTTTGAAGACCTTGTTTTCCAAGTGCTCCCAATTGAGGATCGAGTATGTTTTTAATCAGATCTAAACATGCTTGTTCATTAATATCTGTATCTTTTTTCTTTATAAATTCGTCCATTACTCCTTTAAGTAAGTAACTATCATCTTGTGGATTCAATGGATTTTTATCAATCCATGCTTCAATTTCTTCAGGTGCTGGGTTTTCTCCTAATTTTTTAATTTCCTCTACGGCTTTATTCCACATATTTTTGAAAAAATTCAAAACACCAGATAGGAGTTCTTCATTTACTGATTTTAGGTTTCTATCTTTTTTAAATGACTCAAATTTCTTAATATAGCTCATTACATAATATTATTTTTACAAACTATATATTATTTTTTTTATATAAAAAATAAAAAATTATGAACTATTTATCAAAAGTATCAGAGTTTCATAAAACCTTTGACGCTCCAATATTAGAAAGTCCTCAAATTCCATCTGATGAAAGATGTCAATTAAGAGTTTCACTACTTCAAGAAGAATTAAATGAATTAAAACAAGCTATTGATGATAATGATATTGTTGAAATCGCAGATGCTCTCTGTGATTTACAATATGTCCTTTCTGGTGCAATCTTAGAATTTGGTTTAGGTGAAAAGTTTGATGAACTTTTTGATGAAGTACAAAGGAGTAATATGTCTAAGGCTTGTAGTTCAATACAAGAAGCAATCGAAACAATATCACACTATAAAAAGAAAGATAGTACTGAATCATCATATAAAATGATTGGTGAAAAATGTGTAGTGTATAGAGACTCTGATAACAAGGTGTTGAAATCTATAAACTATTCACCTGCTGATTTAAAAAATAAAATTTAAGAATGGAAAATTTAGGAATTATAGGACAGGGTTTTGTCGGAGGTGCAGTTTATCAAGGAATGAAAAACTTCTTCAATGTTTATACTTTTGATATAAATGGAAATTGTACAGAGTCATCACTTTTTAATTTAATCGAAAAAGTTGATATGACATTTTTATGTTTACCAACACCAATGAGAAAAACAGGAGAATGTGATTTATCAATTGTTAAAAATTGTCTCTCTCAAATAGATTTGATTGTTAAATCATTAGATAAAAAAGATTTTATTGTTATTATAAAATCAACAATTCCACCGGGAACAACAGAAATGTTAAATAAAGAAAACGAAAATATACATATCGTTTTCAATCCAGAATTTTTAACAGAAGCCAATGCTGTTGAAGATTATAAAAATCAAAATAGAATTATTGTCGGAGGTGACAGACCTTATTCATCAAAAGTTAAAAATATTTTTGAAAAGGCTTTCCCAAAAGTTCCTATTGTAAAGACTTCCTCAACAATTGCAGAAATGATTAAATATGTTACAAATACTTTTTTAGCAACTAAAGTTTCATTTGCTAATGAAATGTATCAAATATGTGAGGGGTTGAATATTGATTATGATAAAGTGATTGAATACGCTCGTTATGATGATAGATTGGGTAATTCTCATTGGTCGGTTCCTGGACCGGATGGCGACCTGGGATACGGTGGTCATTGTTTTCCAAAAGATGTAGCAGCTCTAAAATATGTCGGTGACTCAATGAATGTTTCAACGACAATGTTATGTGCAACTATGGACAAAAATAAAGAAGTTAGAACAGACAAAGATTGGGAAAGCCAAATAGGAAGAGCAGTTTCAGAATAAAATATGAATCCTGATATGTCGGATATTCTTATGATGAACTCTAAGTTCTATGGTGATTATTACTGTAAGAAAGTAAAAGATTTTTTTGATGACGGTCAAATAGTAACTGTTTATTCACACTACTCATATAGACTTTTTACAATAGGAAAAAATAAAAGAATATTCAGAATTCATCATACAGATTTTGGAACTACACTTTTTACAAAAGAAGAATGGAGAAATAAAAAAATTAATAGAGTTTTAAAAAAATAATTTCTATATTTGCCATATGTTATCGAATAAAGAAAAGAAACGAAGACAACACGAGAAAGAACTGAAGTCACTTAGAAATAAGATGAGTAAAAACATCATATGGTTTGACGCTCTCAATACCACTCAACAATATGACCTTCTTTTTGCTTGGAAGAGAGAGAAAAAATCAAACACACGAACTAAACCTCAAAAGAAAACAATTATAAGAAAAGTGGGTGGATTCTTGAATGGTAGATATCAGACTATGAGAAAAGAAATCGAAATAGTGTCTTATCCACCAAACTTTAAACATTTTCTTAAAAATATGAAACCAAAATTCAGCGTAAGTGTCTCAAAAATGAGACAGGCTCAATTAAAACATCTATTGAAATAAATTAAATAATAATATATGAAAATTTTTAGCGGAACCGGAAGTCAGCAATTGACTAAAGAAATTTGTAAAGTCTTAAAAGAAAGAGGTAGTGATATATCACCTGGTAGATTGAAAATTGATAAGTTTTTAGACGGTGAAATACTACCGTTATTTGAAGAGTCAGTTAGAGACCAAGATGTCTTTTTTGTTCAAACAACAAATAGCTCTGATAACATAATGGAAACACTCTTAGTTATCGATGCTGCAAAAAGAGCCGGTTGTAAATCATTTACACTTGTTGCTCCATTCCACGGATACTCTCGTCAGGATAAAACAGACCACCTCCGTTCATCAATTGGTTCTAAAATGTTAGCTGATGTCTTAACAACAGCTGGTATGAACCGAATTATTACAATCGACTTACATGCCTCTGCTATTCAAGGATTTTATAATGTTCCTGTTATTCACTTAAATGGGAATAAAATATTTATTGACTACATTAAAGAGAACGAAATAGAAGATTTAACAATTGTTGCTCCAGACCAAGGAGCTGTTAAAAGAGCTTCTGACTTTTGTAAAGCATTTCCAGAAGCAACATTCGCAATGATTAATAAGAAAAGAATTAAACCAAATGAAATTCATTCAATGGAGTTAGTTGGTGAAGTTACTGGTCGTAATGTTGTTATTGTAGATGATATGGCTGATACATTAGGAACAATGTGTAAAGCAGCTGAGTTGCTTATTGAGAAGGGTGCTAATTCTGTAAGATGTATTGCGACTCATGGTATTCTAAGTGGTAAAGCAATTGAAAACCTTTACAACTCTAAGATTACTGAGTTATTAGTATCTGATACAATCTCATTTATTGGTGATAAAGATGCTTCTCGTAATGAAGGTAGAGGTATTTATCAAGGTCCTCCAACTAATTCAAAAATGAGAGTGATTAGTTGTGCAAAAATTATTGGTAAATCAATCTGGTCTCTCTCTCAGCGTCAATCAATACACGAAATTAATATGATATAATGAAAAAGATTTTACTATGTGACATAGACGGAACTATATGTGATGATATCAAAAATGAGGAATCACATCTTTATGCAACTGCAGAAGTGTATGAAGGATCCAGAGAACAATTAAATCAATGGTATGATGAAGGACATCATATTACATTCTTTACAGCTCGTGAAGAAAAAGATAGAGAAGTGACCGTAAAATGGTTAGATTATAATGGGTTTAAATATCACGGTCTTATTATGAATAAACCAAGATGTTTAAATGATGAAGATGTTTATTGTTGGATAGACAATAGAAAAGTTATGGGTGTTACTTATAAAGGGGTCTGGGGACCACTTGTTGAAAGAGTAACAACAATAAAAACGATGGAATAATATGGTAGTGTATTTAGTTGGTGGGATAGCAATAGGAATTATGATTGCACCTACAGTTAATCAAATGATTAAAGATTACGTTAATAGAAAATAATATGAGTTATCTTAATGAACTTAAAGCTTATCTAAGAGATATAAATTTGGAAATTCTAATGGAAAGTCCAGATGTTAAAATTGATATATCTAAAAGATATTATAATAAATTTAGACTTTTTTACCCAAGTCGTAGGCTTATCAAATACACCACCAATATTGGTGGTGTATTGGTTGGATCAAGAGCAATTCGTTGCTTTACAATAAATGATAAACCAATTCTTGAAAGAAGAGTAAATGATTGGGACTTTATTGTAACACTTGATATGGCTTTTAAGATCTGTGATGATATGGGAATAGAAGAGATTCCAAAAATCGGTGGTGTTATAAGTATTAAGAATCAAAGAAGATGGGCTCATCCATCTTATCAAGATGCTTATAGAGTTGGTCCAGTTGATGTTCAGTTAATTGTAGAGGAAGAACTACCGGATTATACGGAAGTTGATGGTGTTAGAATTGCTAACTTTGGTTATTCAATTTCTCAAAAGATTGGTCTAACTTCTGAATTACAAAGTAAATTGGGTGATCGAAACAAATACAAAAGCCTATCTTCTCGTTATGATAGTATAGATGAACAATATCATAAACACATAGATGATTTAAAAGAAATAATTATAAAATATAATAGTATCAAATGCAAACTTTAGCAAACATTTTAGATGGAAGAATCGTATCAGGTCAAATTTTATCCAATATCAAAGATAAAATCGAAGGTCACATAGAAAAAAGCCAATCAAGATTAGGATATCAAATTTCAAAACCATCTATGGCGATAGTTCTTGTTGGAAATAATCCAGCATCTGAGTCTTATGTCAATGGAAAAACAAAAGCTTGTGAAAAAGCTGGAATAAACTATAGTGTTATTAGATTTCCAGAAAAAATAACCTCATTTGATCTTTTAGAAGAAGTAAAAAGATTAAATAAGTCTTCTTATGATGGATTTATTGTTCAACTTCCATTACCAGAACACATTAAGTCGGATTCTATTATAAACGAGATAAGTGCATATAAAGACATTGATGGATTTCATCCTCTTAACTTTGGTAAAATGTCACTTGGTCAGAAGTCAATGAGACCAGCAACTGCTTATGGTATATTAAAACTAATCGAATGGTATGAAATTGACACTAAAGGAAAACATGTCGTAGTTATTGGTCGCTCTAATATTGTCGGGAAACCTATTTCTATTATGTTAGGTAACGACTTTAACATTGGAAGAGCTACCGTTACATCTTGTGATATAAACACTCCTAAAGAACTCCTAATTGAAGAAACTAAGAAAGCTGATATAGTAATTGTTGCAGTTGGAAAACCTGGTTTATTAACAGCTGATATGATTAAAGAAGGAGTGGTTGTGATTGATGTAGGTATCAATAGATTAGAATCTGGTAAATTAGTTGGTGATTGTGATTTTGATTCTATTTCTAAGAAGGCTTCTTGGATTACTCCAGTACCAGGTGGTGTTGGACCAATGACTATATCTGGTTTGATTTTGAATACTTATGAGGCTTGGAAGATGAAAAATTTTATTGAAGAATAATGGGATTTATAGGAGCAACAACTTTATTAAATCATGATGTATCTATTAACCCAAGATCAAAGATGACTTGGTCTCAAAAAATAGATGATATATCCTCTTACTTAGAGAATCCAGATTTTGAGGTTATAAACCCAACCGTAAAAATATGTGAGTATTTTAAAGATAAGATAGGATATTGTCTACCATCATCAAGTTTCTTTGTTATTGATAATAGTAGATTAGAGATTTTTAATCAACCATTAAATTGCTTAGATTTTTATAACTATGATGATTTAATAAAATATTTAAGTGATGAGAAGAAAACTATTTATGTAAGTAAGATTACATTAAACTTTGGTAGAATATACAAAGCTTTTATCTATGAGATAGATAATTTACCTAATATAAGAAATCATAAATTAGAAAAAATAGGAATATGAAAGTAAAGTGTTTATCTAATGAAAGTTGGGATCTTCTTCACAATTTGCGTGATAAACTAACGATTGGTAAAATATATGATGTTATAAAAATTGAACAAATACCATTCTCACCACATAGATATGATGATCCAAGTGGTCCCTTTTATAGAATAAAATGTGATAATGGAGAAATAAAACACATTGATGCAAATAGATTTCGCGAATTGACTATGTATGAAAAAAGAGAATTAAAATTGAAAGATTTAGGTATATGAGAAAGTTTTATAAAATAGTTTGTATAAATAATAAACCAATTCCCGGTAGTAGCGAAAGAACTCAAAGCCTCACGGAAGGAAAAGTCTATCAAACTTATGACAATCCAGATTATAGAGATGTTTGTGTTGTAAATGATAAAGGAATAGAAGTAAACTATTCGAGTTCTAGATTTATAACATTAGAAGAATTTAGAGAAAATAAATTAAATAAAATATTAGAATGCAGTTAATACTTGGAATATTATTTGGAACATTAGCACAAATACTTGTTTTTTTTCAGATACAAGGTAGTTTGAAATATCCTTTCTTACAGAATAATCAATGGATAGTTCTGCTTTCTGGTGTTCCAATAACTTGGCTTTTTGTAGAATCGGTAAAATATATTTACGATTGGAGTGGAGGTCAACTTTGGCCCGGAAGACTTATCGGATTTTCAATTGGTATAGTTGTCTTCACAGCGATGTCAATTATATTATTTGGAGAGGGAATAAGTGCTAAAACTGGAATTTGTTTAGTTCTATCAGTTTTGATTCTACTTATACAAATTTTTTGGAAATGAATATAAATAAAAAATAAAATAATATTATGAATGTATTAAGAGGTGGTGAGTTTTTGATTAAAGAATCAAACTGTGATGAAACTTTTATACCAGAAGAGTTTAATGAAGAGCAATTGATGATTGCTGAGATGTGTGAAGACTTCATCGAAACAGAAGTTTATCCTAATCTAGATAGAATCGATTCAATGGAAGATGGTCTGATGGTTTCTATTTTGGACAAAGCTGGTGAATTAGGATTATTAAGCATTTCAATCCCTGAAGAACTAGGTGGAATGGGTTCCGACTTTGTAACTTCAATGATTACAACTGAAAAAACTGGAACTGGTCACTCTGCGGCTGTTGCACTTTCAGCTCACACTGGAATTGGAACTTTACCAATACTATACTTTGGAAGTGATGAACAAAAATTAAAGTATATTCCAAAATTAGCCACTGGTGAATTAAAGGCTTGTTATTGCTTGACAGAGCCAAATGCGGGTAGTGATGCTAATAGTGGAAAAACCAAAGCGGTGTTGAATGGTGATAAGTCTAAATATCTAATCACAGGACAAAAAATGTGGATAACAAACTCGGGGTTTGCTGATATATTTGTTGTTTTTGCTAAAATTGATGATGATAAAAATCTATCAGCATTTATTGTTGAAAAAGAATATTCAGGTATTTCTTTAAATCCTGAGGAAAAGAAAATGGGTATTAAAGGTTCTTCAACTCGACAAGTATTCTTTAATAACTGTGAAGTTCCGGTGAAAAATTTACTTGGTAAAAGAGAAGATGGTTTTAAAATTGCACTTAATATTCTCAATATCGGTAGAATTAAATTAGCAGGAGCTACACTTGGTTCATCTAAAAAGGTCATCGAAGATACAATTAAGTATTCGCTTGAAAGAGAACAGTTTGGAAGACCAATTGCTAAATACTCTGCGATAAAAAATAAAATTGCAAATCAAATTATTAAAACATACGCATCAGAATCAGCGCTATATAGAGTATCAAAAAATATTGATGACTTAATCAACCAATCAATTGCTAATGGTAAAACTAAATCCGAATCATTACTAGATGCTATTAAAGAATATGCTTCTGAAGCAGCTATGTTAAAAGTACATGGCTCTGAAACATTGGATTATGTAGTAGATGAAGGAGTTCAGGTATATGGTGGTATGGGGTATTCCGCAGAGGCTCCTATGGATAGAGCATATAGAGATTCGAGAATTAATAGAATATTTGAAGGGACAAATGAGATTAACAGAATGTTATCAGTTGATTTTATACTAAAAAAGGCAATGAAAGGTGAATTAGATTTAATGTCACATGCTACAAAGATAGCTGGTGATTTGATGTCTATTCCGGATTTTTCAACTGAAGAAGAATCAACCTTTGATAAACATAAAAAATATATCAAAAACTTTAAGAAGATATTATTAATGATAGCAGGGGCTGCTGTGCAGAAATTAATGATGACTTTATCAAAAGAACAAGAGATACTAATGAATCTATCTGATATTATGATTGAAACATACGTATCCGAATCTCTTTTACTAAGAGTTGAAAAATTAGTAAAACTAAGAGGTGAAGAAAACTGCCAGTATGAAATTGAAATTATGAAGAGTTATATTTATGATGCTTCTGATAAAATTAACAAATTAGGAAAAGATACACTAAATTCATTTTCATCAGGTGATGATTTAAGAATAATGTTAATGGGTTTGAAAAGATTTACAAAACAAGATCCTTTTAATATTACAAAGTCTAAAAGACTTATCTCTGAAGTTGCAATGAGTAAAAACTAAAATATTATCAGTGATTAACAATTGGATTATAAAGGATAGAATAAAAAGTGGTATAATTTCATTTGAGGTTGGTGATGAAATAGTTATTTTTTGGAGAAAAGGAAATGGCTATCCGAGAACTATAATTGATAATAAAATATACGTTATCAGTAGAATTGAATCTGATAATTTATTTTTAAACGAAAAAAATATTATAAACTCAAAACATTTTCCATTAAGAGTGCATAAAACCTATATGATACCTCTGTATGTTTTAAGAGAAATCAAATTAAATAGTCTGTTTGACGAAACAAAGTTAATATAATAAAATATAAAATAAAAAATAAAAAATTCTAAATGGGAAAATTAGCCTTAAATTTTATTTGTAAAGATGAATCACATGTCATCGAAAAAATGCTAGAAAGTAATAAATCCATAGTTGATTTAGTAGTTTGTAATGACACTGGTTCAACTGATGGTACTCAAGATATAATTAAAAACTGGGGAGAAAAAAATAACATTCCAACTTACGTTTTTGAAAGACCGTTCGATGATTTCGAAAAAAGTAGAAATCATGCGATGCAGAAACTTAAAGATGTTGTTGCTGAACTAAAATGGAATCCAAATGATGTACATGGTTACTGGTGTGACTGTGATGAAACGGTTGTCATTGATCCTAAATTCAATAAAAATCAATTCAAAAATGACCTTTATATGATTAACACTTATATCGGTCAAATGAAATATACCAGAAATACATTCTTTAGAGTATCACTTCCCTTTAAATGGTATGGACCCGTTCATGAGTTCATTGTATGTGATAAGAAAGATATTACTTCTGGTTTAGCTGAAGGTATCCATGTTGATGTTAAAATGACAGGTAATTCCTGGAAAGGTAATATCCCTACAAAATACAAATCACATGCCTTTGTTTTAGAGAAATATATTGATGAGAACAGACAAGATCCTCGTTGGATATTCTATACAGCTCAGTCTTATCACGACTCAGCTTCTATCCCGGATAATAAAGAGGAAAATGAAGAAAGATTAAGAAGAGCTCTTAAATATTATAGAGAGAGAACAAATAGATTCGATGGATATGCGGAAGAAAACTACTATTCTCAATACAGAATCGGTACTATTATGAGAGTTTTAGAAGATCCGTGGCACTTGACTATGCAGGAATGTCTCAAAGCTTACTCAATGGATCCAGTTAGGGGAGAATCTATCAAAACTATCATAGACCATTACTTACAAGTTGGTGAATGGAATTTAGCTTATCTATATACAAAATTTGCTAAAGAAAATTTTCACGGCAAAAATCCTTACCCATCAAGATTACTCTTTGTCGATGAGGCACTTTACGCTTGGAAGTTTGCAGAAGCTCACGCAGCCGCGAGTTTCTACACTGGTAGAATGGAAGAAGCTAAGGGTAATTATCAGGAAATTCTAAAAGCAATGAAAACTCATCCACAGTGTTTCACACCAGAAGATATAAAAAAGGTTGAAATGAACGGTCAGTTTTTTAACAGATGATTAAGTTAATAGTTGCAATATCAAAGAATAGAGTTATTGGTGATTCGAATAAACTAATTTGGAATTTACCAGCAGACTTAAAACGATTTAAGGAAATCACAACAGGTCATCCAATTGTTATGGGTAGAAAAACCTATCAATCAATTGGAAGACCTCTTCCTAATCGTAGAAACATTATTATAACAAGAGATGAGAGTTATGAAGTTGATGGATGTGAAGTCGTCAATTCTGTTGAAGAAGCTCTTTTACTTACGAATAATGATTGCTTTATAATTGGTGGTGGTGAAATTTACAAACAAACCTTACATATTGCTGACCAGATTTATATGACCGAAGTTCATGAAGAATTTGTTGGTGATACTACTTTTCCAGAACTAACTGCTGTTTGGTATGTGTCTAAAGAAGAAAAGTTCTTAGCAGACAAAAAAAATAATTACAACTATTCATTTATTTTTTATGAAAAATTTGAATTCTAAAGGTAAACTTATAATGATAATCGGGGCACCTGCTTCTGGTAAATCAACATTGGCTTCTGAAGTTCATACTGAACTAAAGAAAAGAAATAAGAACTCTATTTTTATTAGTGAAGTCGCTACAGATTTTATTGCAGAATATGGAATACCAAACACACCAATTGATCAGATGGTTATATTTTATAAACAATTGAATAAAGAAACAATGTTTTTAGATTCAAAGGAGTTCATTGTTTGTGATTCGAGTTCTATCTTAAACTATTTTTACTTTAGAAAATTATTCCCTGAGAAGTTATCCAATAAAGATATTGCTTCTATTAATCATCTTCAAAAAGAAATATTAAAACATATTAATACAATTGACTATATCTTTTATGTACCACCTATGATAGATATCGATACTAATGATGGTATTAGGTATCACAAAGAAGATGATATAAAGAGATTAGATAGATGGATTAAGTCTTATTTAGAATTAGAAAATATAAATCATACTGATTTATCTGAAGTGAAAGTAAATGATAGATTAGATTTTATTTTAAAAGAATTACTATAATCCATCCTCATCGTGACTGTGTGAAGAATGACCTGTTCGGGTTGATTTATACTGATTCCACATCTCCATATAATCCTCTTCATCTTCGATTTTATCAAATATATCAACTGGCTTTTCATGTTCTTCTTCATTATCTGTCGATGATAAAGATCCATGAAAAATCTCACCCGGTTTAATATTTTCATCCAACCAATTCTCAAATTCCTCAACCTCATCGATTGTACAACCAAGTCTCTTAGATATATCATCATAAGTTAGTGGTATGAACATTGATTCTTTATTTCCACTCACAAATTCTAAAAATAATTTTATCTTCTTCATAAGGTATATATTAAAAAAAATTAGACAAAAAAGAAACCCAAGAAAATCATTCTTGGGTCGGTCTAAGAATACTATTCTTAGAGTGGTTTGTTTATTTACTTAGTAGTCTAATTAAATCCTCAGTGATTTTAGTAATCATTTTCTTACCATCTAAAGTAATAGTAGGAATGTTTTTTACCATAGAATATTTATCATTACCATCAACATAAATAGCCTCAACAAGCTTTTGAATCTTTGGTTCGTTTGAATATTTTTTCAAGTAATATGTTTTTAATTCGTTAACAAATTTAGTTAAATCAACACCTTCTTTGTAGTTGTATTTGACCATTTGTAATTCATTATCTTGTTTTTCAACCATCAAATACCAAATTGACTTCTTAGAAACTTTAACATTTTCTAAGAAGTTATAAGCTTTTGATGCCTTAACATTTTTTGGGAATTTAGCAACTTTGCCAGTAAAATCAACTTTTGATTCATGAGTCTCTTCGTCTAAATCTATATCGTTTTCAAAATCATCAGAATCCTCATCTATTTCTAAATTTTGGTCTTGAGGTATGATATTCTTTCTAGAAGTTAATCTCTCAACTCTGTTGGAGTCTTTTGATAAATTCGGATTCATTGGTATGTCACTATCACTATCTGGTGATTGAGGCAAAGAAGCATCTACCTCTTCCATTTTAGATTTACCTTTAATTTCAGAGAATTTCTTAAAACCAACTACTTTTTTATTTTCCGCCATTAATTCAATTTATTTTATTCTTTATATATTAAAACTCGAAATTAGTTTTTTAACCTTTACCTTTATAATGATATTTATCTACCATATAATTTCTCCAATTCTTGATGATGTTCATTTTATCAAAAAACAAAGCCATTAATGGTTGGAGTCTATCTAAAAATCCAGCCATTGTCTTATTTTCGTAAATATATGGTGAGAGTGATTTATTCAAAATATCATTTTCATAGTCAAAGTTAGGTGTTTCTGAATCATGTATATGCTTCATAAATTTTAATTCTGGTAGTTGCCTTCTATCGTATAACATTATCTTCCTTTATTTTTAACATCTACAGTTCCAGTGAAGAACACATTTAACCCACATATATTAGATGTTGATATTGGATCTTCATCTGTATAGAAAGATCCATTTCTGTCATAAAAATTTCCTCTCAATACTGGTATTTCGCTTGGTTCGAAAATAATATCGCCTAATTGAGAGTCGATACCAAGTATTTTATTTGGATCGTAAGAGTTTGGTGATGAAGAAGGATCACTTCCGAAGTTTGACTCATCAAAAGAAGCTCTACTCAAAAGTGACTTTTGACCTTCTATGTGGTAATCTTCATTCTTTTTACAAACAAATTCTACTTTTACTGAGTTGATATCAGCGATATTGGAAAGTAATTTAACAATATCTGATTTTGGAATTCTATCAATTTTATTAAGAGATAAGAAATAATTTGATATTTGACCTACTATTTGTGCTTTGACAGCGTCGGTTGTTGAATCTGAATAGTTGATAACCCAAACATTCATTACATAAAAAGACAATGTAGGTGACTTTACTATAAATTTCTTTGTTAATTGAATATTTCCACCTGATTTTAGGTAAGTGATTATTTTATTACGCTCATAAGAGTCTAACTCAAATGCTGATGTCTTTACTTTACCTGATTCAAAAGTGTTTTGAATCGGAATATTAAAGTAACTCTCATCATCTCTTTTAAACAAGTTTATGTTAGGTACAAGATATATAAAAACGGTACCATTTTTTTCTTCAGCATTGACGTGTGTGAAGATACCAAGTTTTTTCAACTCATAAGCATACTGTTGAGGTAGAGCCAATACAAAGTTATTAGAGGCTATTGGTAGAAGACTTCTAGTAAATAAATAGTTTTCTCTATCCGCTCCAAAATTGATATCATTATAAATTTCTATGTCAAATATTTTTTCTAACTCCACAGTGTCGCCACCTATGTCAAAAATATCATCAATAATTGACCAGTCATTAACAGTCCTTCTATAGATGTTGCCTATTGCACCATCAGAACAAAGGTATCTAACAATGATTTCAGAAGATATAGAAGGTATCCTACCAAATCCACCATTACCAAAAATGATATCAATTCCACCATCAAATGATGTTCTCACTACACAAGACCTTTCATTTGGTAGTAAGTCATAGACATGTTTTTTTAATTCAAAAATAATACCATCGACCGAAACTTCAACATTAAAGTTTTCAATATCTTTTTCACCGATCTCTTGAACATTATAAGTTTGCATCTGAGAACCATCACCTGTAAAGACTTGGCTTTTCCACTCTCCTTGTATAATAGGAATAGGAATAAACTTAGTATTATTGACGTTATATTCCAATTTGAATTTACCTATATTGAATGAGTAAAATAAGTTATTTGTTTTATTTTTTATTTTTGTTTTGTTATTTAATACGATAACTCCACTTGGTAGTTCTTTCTCAATATCAATTGAGGTTTTTTTAATTAATCTAATTGTCCCAGTAGAACTAATTGAACGAAATGGAATATGACCAGCTAAAATTGCAGTATTCTTAATCACTCTTTCGTTGGTGCTATTGAACTTATTCAAATCTAATTGACTTATTGTATTTTTTAGATACAACAACGAAAGTTGATGTAGATTTTCAATCACAGCAAGTACCTGACCATAAGGGGAAGCAGGACTATATAAAAGACTAGCCTTATTGTGCTCCTCTCTTAAGTATCTTTCTACTTCGTTTTTAATATTCGAAAAGGATATGGAAGAAAATGCTGTCATATTAGTTTAGTTTTTCTAAATAATCGGATGAGAATCTATTTTTAGTGAAAATATCACTTACGTCGTTAGTAAAGTTAGATACAGAGGATTTTCTCTCCACTACTTGTGAATCATTTTCAAGTGGATTTGATTTATAGTTCCACTCAAATTCGTCAGAGTTTAAATCTTGTTTCTTGAACTCTAATTTTAAATTTTTATTTTCCTCATTGATGATCATCTCAATAAATGATACACCTTTAATAAACTTTTCATTTACTATAACTTCACCATAGAGTGATTCTAACTCACTATGTAACTTATTTATGTTCTCTTTGAATTTCATACAGATTAAAAATTTATTTTATATATTAAATACGTATTCCTTCAATTAAATTGATATTTAAAAAAATGGGTATTTTCTAAAAAAATATATATAATAAACAGAACTTTTAATAAAATGAGTATTAAGGAAATATCCGAAATTTTTGAGAAATATGGTTATAAAGGTGGGATTTTTATAATAATTATCTTTCTTTTGATTCTATTGGTAAAAAGCAAATGGTTTTCTGATTTCTTCTCTAAGATTTCGGATAAGTTTGTTGAAAGACTAATGAGAAATAAAGTTAAAGATATTAGTGTAGTGTCGAAATCTATAACTGACTCTGATATTACAAATCACGATATTTTTAATTATATTGACTTTTGGATGTATTCGAAGGTTCCAACTTTGCAATTCTCAACAGACTATAGAACTGCAGTATTTAGAAAATACTTAACAATTTATCTAAAATCTTACAAAAAAAATATTTCAGACTTCGTTCTTACAAAAGATTATCAAAATATGGATGATGCTAAAGTTTGGAAAGCTCTACTTAATTTAATAAATAAAACAGTATTTGATTATGAAAGAGAATGTTTAGAAGTTGGAATTCCAAAAATCATCATAGATAAGATGAAAGTTAAAAATAACGATAATATAACTTTAACATTTGATTTGATTGAAGGTGTTTGTGGATCTCAATTTTATGATTCAGATAAGAATTTACTGAAAGTATATTCTATATTAAACATTCTATTATCAGTTTTGGAAAATACGATTAGTAACTCAGAGAGTGTTTGTAATTCAATTAATGGACAACTAAAAGGTTTGAATTTTGAAGGTAGAACAGAACCTTAATCCATTAAATCATAAACATCATCAGCTGTGAATTCATGATCTCTAATCTTTAAGTCATAGTCAGTAAAGCTTTGAAAGTCTAGTTCATCAGCGTCTAATCTTCTTTTGATAGAGTCATTTTTATCTTCTCTTTTGAATAGTCTTGATTCTCTTACACTTCGGTCTATGTCTAAATAGACAACGAAACAATTTTTTCTTTGTTCAGTTGTTATGTTTTTAAACTCACCTGGTGTCATTATTAGAACCTGTGAATTATCAAACTCTTCTTGGGTTATTCCATAATACCAATTTTCAGGAGATTTTCCTTCTGGTGTTACTTGAAACTTCTGATAAGCTAAGAATTTATTTTCATTTATTGATTGTACGAACTGAAAATCAGAAACAAAGTTATAATCTATACCAGGTTTTTCAAATTTACGAACAGGTCTAGTAGTCCATTTAAGACAAGGTTTTAATCCTTTTTCTACAAGTTTTCTGACTAGAAAAGATTTACCACTACCGGTTTTTCCGATAACTATACACTTTTCTTTTTTTGATTTATCCATTATCTATTATAACAGATAATTTTAGAAAGTTTTAATTTCTACTTAAAGGTTTATAATCAGGCATTACACCTTTGAAGTTTCTCTCTCCGGATAAATATGCTTCTTGGTCAGCTTTACAAGCAGCGTCATATTCAGGATCCTTTATCTCATCCTCTTTACATTTCATGCAAATGACCTCTTCATTGAACATTGATTGGGTTGTTGAGTTGTCAGTTGGACCTTTACATCTATCACAGAATTCTCTATACATTGAGAATGATTCGAATGTTTTTATGTTTTTCATTTTTTGATTGTGTTAAAATCATTTTTAAGGAAGTTATTAAAATCTAAAACTTTTTTATCTTTCGATTTAATTTCTCCTTCTCCAGATGTAAAGTCTTGTCTTTTAGCAAAGATATCTTTAAGTGCTTTTAAATCTAACCTTTTTTGTCTTGATTTCTTTCCAGTTCTGGGTCCATGTTCTTTACCCATCGGACTTGGCATTTTCTGAAAAACTCTATTGGATCCAGATGGATTGTATGGAATTGAAACATCACCCGAACCGACAGATCCGCCACCAGAAGCCCAGTTTGTACCTATTGTAGTTCCTGCTAATCCAGATGGTTGAGCATTTACAACAGCTCCCATTCCACCGACAGATGGGCCACCAGTTGCTGATGTATCTTCGAGTATAAGCGACTCTTTTTGTTTTATTGTTGAAACTATTTGTTCAAACAATACTTCATCACTGTGGTCTTCTTTCAAAAATCTAGATTTAATTTGATATAATTCCATTAGGCTTAAATGTTCCATAAATCTATATATTCAATTTTGTAAGCGGTTTCTTAGAAAAGTTATCTCGTGTCTATATTTTTCTACCCATTCAAAAACTAAGGATACATCATCACCAACAGTAAACGTTACCGCAAGTTGAGGATTGTCTATATCAACACCCTCGATATTAATTAGCATAATTTTATTTTTCACAGGTGTGTAATATATCTGCATCTCAAAATCTTTAGACTTTCTCCAGAAAGTCTTTTTTGTTTTACCAACAATTACAACTTGACTCAATAATCTTTTTAGTCTTTTGTAATTCATTGTGAAGATTTTTTTTTGAACAAACTCGTTTATAACTTATATATAATTTACTAAATATAGAAAAACATTAATGAATAAAGTGAAACTCTTAGAAGTAAAAAAACTTCTAAAAGAATTGGAGTTTATTGAATCTGATTTTGACTATCGAAATGAAATTATCGGAGAAGCAGATTCTGCTTTTATAAATTCAATCAATCAATTCTTATCACTTCATCCAGAACTTAAGGAAATCTATGACAACAAAATTACGGAAAAAATTAATCAATCAATCAAAAAAACGGAAGAATTCTCAGGAGAATCTACAACGGAAAATTCCGAATTGGTTGAACCAGATGATATCGAAAACGAGAAAATTGAATCTGAAAATATTGAGGAGAATGAAGAGGAAGTTAAGAATCAAAGCCATCTTTCGGTTATAAAAAAACTTTACAGAGAAATTGTAAAAATTACACATCCTGATAAAATTAAAAATAGTAGATTAAACGAGTTATATCTCAAATCAACACAATATTATGATAGTAATAATAAGATTGGAATTTATGCAGTTTGCAATGAGTTAAATATTAATTATGAAATATCAGATGATGACATTGAATTGATTTATGGTGAAATAAAAAAATATCAACAGAAAATTAATTTTATTGAAAGTACATATACTTGGAAATGGTATAATTGTGATGACGATGGATTAAAAAATCAAATATTGGTAAATTATATCAAACAAAAAATTACATAACATTTATTTTAATCTTCTTGTCTTTTACTAAATCCTCTAATTCTTCTTTTCTAAAAGTCTCTTTATAAATATCATTAATCTTATCCTTATTCTGAAGTATCCACTCATTACCATTCGATGTAGTGTAGATATAGTTCTGGTCACCATCAACAATTTCAATAGTTCTTGATGTAAGTTTATCATAAAACTTTTTGACATCATCTTTAATTTTATAAATTTTTACATCATTCCATTTTGAAACAGTGTCATTGAATATTTGCATAAGAATATAGAGTGGATTCTCTAGTTCACTACTATTTATGTCATATAAAAACATAAATCTACAAGGTTTATTTAAAAATGTTTGATAGTCATTTGAATTTTCAAGAGGAGACTTCTTTAACGCTATACTTGATAAGGAGTTAATGAACTCTATGTTATCTGTTAAAACATCTAAATCTAACTTATCTTGAAAATCATTTTGTGGCAATTTCAAAGTATCAAAGATATTTGTTTCCTCAGCGCCTATCGAAGATAGTAGTGCATCATGCCATACAGTTAGTGATTCAAGTAGATCCTCTACTCTCTGAAAATTTAAGTCGATGACCAACGATTCTTTGAACTGACTATATGTCTTGAGCCTTTTTAGATGTTTCATAATTTATATATTAAAAAAAGAGATTCAATTTTAATATATAAGAAGTATGAAATGGATCAGAGGTTATCAACTTTTTAAAGAATCAAAGACTTATGCTAACAAAAACATTATTAGTGAGATTTGCATCTCTATGGTTCTATTGAATAATGAATTTCTTGACTCAATATTAGATAGAGGACTAAAAGCTAGGTATTCTGAGAATTCTCAGATATTTTTAACAGACTTAAAGAATTTACTTCTTGCTAAGAATAGACTTGAGTTAGGTAAATTTGTGGATGGTAAATGTGTAACAGATGATGAGGTTTCTAAAATAAACGGTGGATTCGATGAGATAGATTTTGATATTGAAAAAGATTGGAATATACTTTTAAATGCTAGATTAGCTGCTCGTAGTATTATTGATAAACTACTCCCAGATCAAAAACTTGAATCTGAAATGATTTCAAAAGTTTATTGGTTAGGTCCTAATAAAGACAACGAAAACAAAGAAGATATTGTTTTAGAACTAAAAGACGGGAAACAATTTTCATTTTACATAAATAAAAGTTTAAGTAGTCAAAAGAGCTCTTCTTTTAATACATTCGCTGAAGACTTATTAGGATCTAATTTAGAAAAACTATATTCAGAAGAGTATTTACCAAAATGGGATAAATTAGTACAACAATGGATTAAAATAATTTATGAAAATTCTAATAAAAATATTCAAAGACATATAGAAAATTTCATTGATCCAAATAGAATAGATACTATGAAATATTTTGAATACTTTGATATTAGACACAGTGATCCTAAATTTAAACATTTAGGTGAGTTTATTGATGAGTTTAGTAAGAACATTTTAAAATTTGACGAACTACTTAATGAAGTTTGGAAAAACAAAGAAAGATGCTTTGTTGATGTCGATAGAGTTGAAAAAGATTGGAATGAAACAAAGATAGTTATTCTAAACTCAAAAATATTAGAGAACTTATTTACAAACTCGCTCAAAACTCAATTTCCAGAAGATATCAAAAAAGTTGATGATAATTTTAAAGAAGCCGCTGGTACTGTTAAAATGAAATTTATTAAAACAGTTGTTGATAAAATGGGTTGCTTAGAAAGACCAATTTACTATGTCGGTACAGGAGGTAAAGATTTTAATCTATTACCATCGAGAGAGTTCTTTAGAGAGAACTATGATAATTTACAACTATTATTTGACTACCACGTAAACTTTGAAATAAGTCAATTAGACAATGACTTTAAAATTAAATTGATACTTAATTTCGAAAATGAAAAACTAATCGAAATGGACATCATTATTAAATTTAGTGGAAGTGAGTTATCTGGAAAACTTAGTTCAAAATACAGGTATGAAATTCCTGCAAATTTTAACTATCTAGTCTCAAAGAATATCTTAGATTAAGCAGCGACTATAGTTGCCTTAAGCAACGGTAGTCCATTAGATAAACTCTTATTTAAATCAGCATATGCTTTTTGTTTATCCTTTTCAATTTTTTCTCTAAACGATTCATAAAGCTGTCTTTGTGTTTTATAAGGATTTACACCACCGGCTGGATTCGGAGCAAAGAAGCTAACAGCTGTATTTTTAAGTAGTGTATCATATCCTTCAATCTGAACCTGATAAGCTAAAAGAACTACAAGCTTAGCATCAATAAACTTAGAAATCGCGTCATATTTAAGTCTTTTTGATTCAATTTTTTTCATTTCCAAATTTAAGTAAGTAGATATCAATACTTTAGATTGTGGTTTTATGATAAAATCTAAATAATGAGTGTGTAAAAATAAATCCCCAATGGATGAAAGTTTCTTTTTTCCTTCTTTAATCATAGATTTACAAACATGATATATTGCATATATTCCAGATATGCTCAAAATTGAATGACTTGTTATAGGAGACCAACCAGCTCCATGATCTAAAACACCCGTAGGATCCGCAGCTACTAACTCTATATAATCCGGAGGAACGTGAAATGATGTGTTCTCAAACTTAGTAGCTCTATCGATTAAAGTCATCATGTAATTGAGGTCCTCATCTAACTCAGAGTTAAAATATTGTATTTTATGAAAGTCCGAAGCAACTTGTTTTTTCATTAAATAGATATCTTCAAACATTTTGTCCTCTCTTCTTAGTGGCTTGAAAGGAGAATCCGGATCATCGTCCATCTCTCTATCGGTTTTCACACCATCTAATCTATCAGATACAATTGATGGATTTAAGTCTTCATCATCTGTTGTCCATGGTACATAAAGTGGTCCTAATTGTTTTTTTAAATCCGTTCCATAAACCATTTTATTTGCATCTTCGTCTGACAAATAATCACCGTTTTCTTCATCTCTTTTTTCATAGACAGGATAAACCTTTATAGTATTTGCTCTTTTAAGAGTCATTCTTTTATAACATTGTCTATCAGACATATAATGTTGCTTAACATTAAAACTTGCTGGTAAAAAATATGCTTCATTAGTCAAGATAAATAGTCTGACAGTATCTTCCAAAATGTTCATTTCAGGACTAAAACCTTGTTCCTTAAAATCCATAATTTTTTTTTATTTTTATATATTTGATTAAACATCTTCTATCGACTGCTATATAAATAAAAAATTAAAATTTTATCAATATGGCTACAAATTCAAAGCACAGAAAGAATCATAAACAAAAAGTAGAAGCTAGAAAAAAAAGAATGGCTCATCAAAAAAGAACTCAGGAAAAATTCCAAAGAGAATTTATTATGAATTTGATTAAACAAGAGCAAGAAAAAGGACTTTTTGAATCATCTACACCAGTTGATGGACCAGTTATTGATGGACCAGTTATTGATGGACCAGTTATTGATGGACCAGTTATTGACGGACCAGTTATTGACGGACCAGTTATTGACGGACCAGTTATTGACGGACCAGTTATTGACGGACCAGTTATTGACGGACCAGTTGAAGAGACCAAATAAATTAAAAGAATACTAAAAAAGAAAAAACGCTAATCAATGAATTTTTTCTTTGATTTAGCGTTTTTTTTATGCTAACTGTAAGATATTTTCTAGCAAGTTCAGTTTTTTCACAACAACTTTGATCTACTTTACACTTCAGTAGATAGTTATTTGCGAGTAAAATAGATTTAACATTCCATTTGTTCATAATTAACAAAACTTTTACTTCACATATATATAAAAATAAAAAAATAATTTTTTACTGTGTCAAAAAATAAACAAAATATAAATTTGAACATCAATAAAGATGATTCAGATATCAATGATTTTATTTACTGTTGGTCTAAATTTGAAGACAGACCTAATAAAATAACAATCCATTCGAGCTACAACCAACATCTATTCACTGATTTTATCTCTAAGCATGAAGTCAGTCGTAATATTTTCACAGAAATAATACCATCACCAGATGAGGATATTATAAATGATAAAATTTTAATTCAGATTGAAGAGGATATCTATTTGTCTTATGTTGTAGTTGATAGGAAAATGGAAAGTTCAATTGTAAGTGACTTAACATTCTTTTATAAATCAATCTCTAATTTAGAATTAATAGAATCACTTATCGATGAACTAAAAAAATGCACAATTGAGTTTTATGAAGATGAGTCTTCTAACCTCAACACACTAACAATTAGTTCTTCCAATTCACTTGAAATCGAACCAATAGATTTAGATGACACTAACGGTCATTTTGATTGTTATTATAACGAAAAAACATTTAAAGAAGTAGATAAACTAATTAAAAAAATAAAAAAATCAAATAAGGGTTTATCCGTTCTATGGGGAGAAAGAGGTACTGGTAAAAGTTCGATTATAAACTACATCGCGAAGAAACTAGACAGAATTGTAATTTTTATTCCTAATAACTTAATTGACCATACAATAAATAATCCAGATTTTAGAAAGTTTCTTAAAAAGTATGATAAACCAATATTAGTTATAGATGACTGTGAAATGTTATTTAATGAATTTTTCAATAAATCTAATATCATCACAAACAATCTATTACAACTGATAGATGGATTCTTATCTGATCTAATTAATCTAAATGTTATTACAATTTTTAATGTTGAAGATGAAAGTGAGATAGATCACACTATTTTAGATTGTAATAATCTTATAGACTCTGTTTATTTTGACTACTTGACTTCTGATGAGAGTAAAGAATTATCATCAATATTGAATTATAATAAAAAATATAAATCAAGTACTAAACTTATTGATGTTATTAAGAAAAATAACAATATTGGAAATAAAAAGATTGGATTTTAAAATATATACTAAATTATGATTTCAGAACTGAGCGATGAGGAAATATTAGACTTTTTAATGACTTCGGACTTTGAAGGAGATTACAAACCCGAAGAATTAAAATATTTACTTTATAAATGGAGAAATTTTTTTCGACAGCAACATGGTAAATATGAGCATTTAAAAAATGATATTAAATTAGTTGAGAAAACACTTGAAGAGGAATCTATTTTTTATTTGAAAGAAAAAAATAAACTTCTTTCTCAATTAGCCTCGAAAGATGATGAGATTAATCAACTAAAAAACAGAAAGCTTAGTTTAAAAGAAAGATTAAAAGGAAAAATTATTAACAAAGATGAAAATTGATGAGTACAAAAAATTAGAAAAAAGAATTAACAATCAAAACTTCAATGAAGGATATAAAACTATTAATTTAGTTTTAGTTACTCTTTCTTGGTTTGGTCACTTTGCCTCTATTTTCTTAGCATATTTTATGTTAAGTAAAATTCTATCAGGAGCAATGACCGATAATCAAGTTGCTGTATTTATTTCCTCTATTGTTATATTAAGCGGAATTGAATTGTTAAAAAGAGATATTTTTGATAAATTCTCTATACAGTTTTTGAAGCTTAAGTCTATTCAAAAAGTTCTACCCTTATTTTTACTAAGTATATTGATTATTGGAATATCTTTCTATTCATCAATTAGTGGTGCTAAAGAATTTGCTTCTAAAGAAAAAGAGTTTGAAACAAATAAAGAGTTAATAGTAACTCAATACACTGACTCTATAAACAAAATAACTGATAGTGTTTTCGTCGCCAAAGATTTTGAAATTAAAAATTTAAAAGATAAATTAGATATTAAAGATAAGGAGCAGACTGATATTGAGGCAATGCAACCACTTACGAGACAACAAAGACAAAGAGTGGCTGATTTAAAAACCGAAAGATCTACACTAAGAACAGACATTGAAAAGATAGAATCTTACAAAACGAGTTATAAAGAGGAAAATGATAAGAAGATAAAACAAAAAGAAAATGAACTTTCATCAAAAACAGATGAAAAGAAAAAAGACAACTCTAAGAATACGGTCATGTTTGTAATAGTATCGACGCTAATAGAATTAACTATCTTAGCTGGTGTTTATTTTAACGAATATTATAAATTTAGAAGTTATAGAGAGTTCAGAGACAAGCTTGAAAAAGATCCTAACTTTCAAAAGTATTTATTATATGAACAAATTTTACAGGTTATTTATCCAGAAGACGCTAAAATGAATCAAAAGATTCCTTCTAATAAAGCAATTACTGATATGTGTAAAGTTAACGACTTAATAGTTCTAAATAAAGATATTGTAGATTTTCTTAAAGTAGTTTCTAATTTAGGAATAATTAAAATGAGCGGTAGTCTTAAATACATCAATAAACAAAGAGACTTGTCATTTGAAATTCTAAGAAGACATTTCGGAGTTGAGTAATGAAAGTGGGTGAAATATACGTCTTTATTGGAGAATCTGTAAAAGATGAACACTTTAAAAACTTTACTTATGGTAATAATTATAAAATAAGTTCAATTTCAACTTTAGCTGATACGGATATTTATGGAGACTCGGTAGCTGTTCTATTTGAAAATTTTAGATATGGTTGTTTAGATTATCATTTTAATACGTATTTTATAACTTTAGAGGATTTTAGAAATACAAAGATTAAAAAAATTATTTATGATTGAGACACCCTTTAACTTTACAGGATCAAAGTATAAACTATTGAATCAATTATTACCAGAATTTGACTACACTAAAGAAACATTTGTAGATGTTTTTTGTGGAGGCGGCTCAGTATATACTAATGTTGTTGATAAATACACTCAAATCGAAGTTAATGACGTAATATCAGATTTAATAGGAATACACATTGGATTAATTTTAGGAGATGATATAATTGAAAAGACAAAACTACTATGCCCTGATAAAACTAATGAATTAGATTACAGTAGATTGAGAGATGAATACAATGCAATTCCTTCATCTGAAAAACTTTGGGCACTTATGTTATCTTGTACATCGAATATGATGAGGTTTAATCAGAAATTTAAATTCAATCAGACATTTGGTAAAAGAAGTTGGAATTCAAATACCGAAAAGAAAGTAGAAGAATTTAAAAATCACATCAGAAGTTATTCAGATAAGATTACCTTCACATCCAAGTCATTTTATGATTTAGAAATCAAAACAAACACGATGTACTATTTAGATCCACCATATGGTCGTGTTAAAAATATTGATGGATCAATCGGTAAAAAACAAATATCAGAAGCTGGATACAATGCTTTTTGGAAAGAAGATGATGATAAAAAACTATATGAATTTATCCATAAGATAAATGAAGTAGGATCATCATTTATGGTATCTGGTGTATTAAATCACAATGGATTAACGTGTTGGATGCTAGATAAACTAATAAATGATGGATTTAATAAAAAGCTCTTAAACTTTGACTACAACAAGGTTTCAAGAGTTGGTGATAAGGATACTATCGAAATAATCATTAAAAACTACTAAAAAGAAAAAAAATTTAATATATACTAACAAAAAATATTAAAAATATATGGATTATCTAGACAAATACGACTCTTTAGTGAAGTTAATTACTGAAGAGATCGAAATCGATGGTAAAAAATTGAGTCTTAAAGACGACTTCGAAAAATTCTTTATACGCGGAAATAAAACCGCTGGAACACGCATTAGAAAAATGATGCAAGAGATTAAAAAACTTTCTCAAGAAATTAGATCTGATGTTCAAGACTACAAAGGAAAGATTTAATTCATAAAAACCGAACTTAACAGTTCGGTTTTTTTATTTAATAATCTCTTCAACCAAAACTTTAATTCTTCCTGAACGAGGATTACCGATTGAGTCAAAAGCGCATTTACTTAAATCAATATGATTTTTAGATTTATTACCCATTCTGTCAGTGACTTTAACGATTATACTGGATGAGTCATAAACATTACTCACTTTTAAATAAGACCCCATTTTTGAAAAATTGTACGCAGCGGTCAAAGAATCTTTATGAAATTTAGCACCTGATGCTGTTTTAGCACCATGTGGATTATACCAGGTTGCTGTATGTAATCCACCTTTTCTTTTGTAAATAATAGAATCATCAAAACTATTTTCGTAATTAATTGTAGTTTCTCTATCATTTTTAGTTTCAAACTCATTACCAATGAATTTAGAAACACCAGATACATTAAAATAGTTATGAAATGTAAATGTGAGTATTGTTAAAAAATATTTTCTCATCATTTATATATGAAAAAAGTAAAAGTAGGTTTGAAATTTAATATATACTATGTTAAAATTTATAGGTAAATATGAAAAAATTTAGTAATATAACTGGACAGAAAGTCAATGAAGAACCTAAAGTTCAAATTAAACAATTGAACGAGGAAGACTTGTTTAAATCAAAGTTGATAAAGCTTATGGATCAAGTTCTTACTATTAGAACATATGGACCTGTTGATAGACACCAAAGAGCCGGCTTGATTCAAATTGGCGGAAAAGAAATGTTAGTGGAAGCTATTTTAGATTTGCTTTCTGAAAAAAGTATTAAAGAACAAACTAGTATTCTTGAGGGTTTAAAATCAGAAGTAAGAGATTGGGAAGCAATTGATGCTAAAATTGAATCACTTAATAAAGAAAAGACTTTAATTTCTAATAGAAATAAATTTAGAAAGTTAATTGAAAATTATACTGAGTCAGATCTTTTGGTTAAGGTGGTGGAAACCGAAAGTAATAAAATAAACAAAGAAAAAACTCTTAGAGATTATATTAAACTTACTTTAGAGTCTAAACTTGATTTAGATACTAAAAATCAAATAGTGAAAATTTATTCAGATAGATTAAACCAAATTTCTTTATCAGAATAGAACTAATATGATAAACTTTGAAGAACTTAATATTTTTTTTGATGAGATAATCGAATCAGATAATCAAATATTTCAACTCGACTACAAAGAAACGTTTAAAGAAAACGGAGAAGTCAAGACCAATATAGTTATTGATAGAATAAATCTTCAGCCAATAGAAAATATCTATAATTTATTTGAAACTGGCGAAATTGAAAAAATAAATTATTACCCTAAAACTTTTTTTAAGAAATTATTTAATATTAAAAGATTTAAATATTTCAGCATTGACGGTAGTGAATCAGATTTTATTCTATGTTCAGAAAAAACATCAAAAATTATTAAAACTAATTGTAGAGTCTATAATTACCCAATTGAGAACAAAATTATCTTTGGTAAAAGAGGAAGACTAATTTATTACAAAAACCGTGATAAGTTTTTTGCAAAAGTCGATTCTAAAAATTTTAAAATATACCTAATTGATTGAGTATCAAATCTCTTTCAATCGATTTATCTTCAAACTCTTTGTAATCGTACCAGTTTCTTGATGCAGAATCATCAACTATCAGTACTCTTAAAAAACCAGAGGAAATCGAGGAACTTTCAACAGCATAATCTTTACCTTTGGTGAGTCTGTCTGTACCGTAATTAGTTTTTAAATCAACCTTACTTCTTATTTTAACACCAACAGATATGGTCATTAAACTCTTGATTTTATTTTGCAAAGTATCAATAATAAAATCAGAGTTTAATTTTCTAAAATCAATATTACTACTTTCAATATATCCCACTAGTGAGTTCAATAAATTTCGAGTTACTTCAATTTCTACTTTTGGAACTAAATCTAATGATAGACAAACTTCAGAGTAATATTTAATTCTACTTAAATACTTATCTTGTTGAGTAAATTTTTTATAAATATCGTATTCTGATTTCTCACAGGTATCAATATCATTTGAAATTATCCAATTTAAAATTGGCACAAATACAATATCAAATCCTTCAATTACCTCATTAGACCTTCTTCCCCAAATCTTTCTACCTCTGTAGGTGTATCCAGGTTTAGATACCCAGCGTCCATTTAATAATCTATCAAATTTTTGTGAATCTTCTTCTATTAACTTTTTAAAAGAATTAGATGTTTTATTTTTCAACCAATTTTTGAACCTTTCGTTCTTAGTTTTCTCAATAAGAATTTGCTTTAATTCTTTAAAGTTAATGGCTTGAATTGTTGAAAAATCATTGTCAGATAAATTCTTTTGAAAGTTGTAAAACTCTGCAAATTTATCAAGTCCAATATTTCTCATGACTTGAAAACTAACAAGTCCATTTTCATAATCAGAAATAGTAGGTAGTGAATCTTTAGCTTCTTGATAAATTCTAAGATTCTCTTTAATAAATTCGTAAGTAAATTTCATTTAGATTTGATTTGAAAGTTCATAATAAATTGGACTTCTTTTGATAATTTCTCTTATATTATCAATTCCGATATCCTGTAAAATGAATTTAAAAACCTCGGTATCAATTTCTTTAGTCACTATTTCGCCTTTGGTTAATGAAGTAATATCGTGTTTATAAAACTGGATATCACATCTACCAATAGTTGGACTTTGATGTTTTAAAAATCCAATCTTACATAGTTGCGTAAAAGTATCTTCGGTTAAAATGATACGTATTTCTTTAATTTGTTCCATAATCTATTTATTAATATTTAGTTGTTTGTTTTTTAATTTCGAACCAATGCAAATGTCTTTATCAGTAATTTCTGATTTAATTGACCAAATATCACTATCAATCATATGACACTTGTGATTAGACTTACCAAGTTTTTCAAACTTATCAACGTAAGTTCTAAATTTTAGATTATGTACATTATCATTTGTCCACGGACAAGACTTACAGGGTTTACGACAACTCATTATTAATTTTTCTTATTTTCACCAACAACATATTTTACAAATATACAAAAAATTTATTAAAATAGAATATATACTTAAAATATAATAAAATTAATAAGTGGAGAGAATTATACATTTAAAACCGAATGCTCAGGAAATTGAAACTTGGATAGCAACTATTGACAACGTGGTCGTTGGTCATATTTACATGAAGGTTGAAAAAGATAACAAAGTTAAATTTCTTGATGCTTGGGTAGATCCAGAGTGGAGAAGAAAAGGAATTTATAGGAAATTGTGGGAAACTAGATGGCAATATGTCAATGATAATTACAAAGACTGGACTGTTTATGCTTGGTCAAAAAATGAAAGCTTACCACTTTTGATAGAGAAGGGTTTCGAAATAGGTGATACTGCTACTTATGTAGAGAAAAAAATTTAATTTTTTTCATTTTTTACTAAACTTTTTAAAACTTAGTATTTATTGAACTCTATAAGATTTATACGATGAAAATCGTAATAAAAAAAAGTAAAACGGAATGAATAAAGCAGATTTAGTAAATTCTATAGCAGAAAAAGCCGGCTTAACTAAAACTAAAAGTAATGAAGTTGTAGATGTAATCGTTTCTACGATTTCTGAAGCACTTAAGAGTGGTGACAAAGTTACACTAGTTGGTTTTGGTACCTTCACTACTACTCAAAGAGACGCTCGTAAAGGTCGTAATCCTAAAACAGGTGAAACGTTGGATATTCCAGCAAAGAGAGTAGCGAAGTTCAAAGCAGGAACAGAGCTTACGAAAAGTGTAAATTAATTAATTGATTTACAAAAAAACCCTCTGATATTCAGAGGGTTTTTTTATTTTAATATTTTTTGTATTTTTAATTGTCTTTTGAAATTCCTTATACCTTTATTAATTTCTTTTAGGTTTAATTCATCAGACTCCGTTGTTGTAAAAGATTCATCACAAGAATCACACTGATAATTTGTAAAATTAACGCAGATTTTTTTATTTATTTTACCAACATAAAAATCATTATATTCAGTAACCAATTGAGCAATATCTCCACAAACCGGACAGTCTAATTTATTTTTCACTTTTGGTTTTATTTTTATAACCCCAGGGACAGTTACGACATCCACTTTGACAACACTTAGGTCTTATCATTTTAAGATACTCTTCAGTAAAGACTCTAAGTCGAGTACCATCAACTTCTTCCCAATAGAAATCCAATCCTTCAATTAGTTCATCAACTTTAAGTCTTTTCCAATCACACATTATTTATACATTGATTTTCCCGAACCCTTTACATATTGAACCGAATTTCCCAACTGAGCAAACATCGGTTTTTCAGTATGAGAACAGATATGTATTTCTCTTGAATTGACTTTCAGTTTAACTATTGGTGTTCTTACATCATTAATAAGAGTCAACTCAAGGCCCTCTAAAGGGACATCATCATTAATAGTTACGAGTACACACTCGTCTGTCTCTGCAGTAACCGTCCAATCGTTTGAATTCATATTGTATATATTAATTATGATTTGATTATTTCAACTTCTCTGAGTGAGGTATAAATAAAAAGAGCTGAAAAAACTGTTAGAATAATTGCTGAAATTGAAATAGAATAAATAAGCAAAGCGGTTGAGAAAACTAATGAAACATAACCAGATATCTTTTTTGCTAAACTTCTTCTATTTCTCATTTTTAAGAAAAGAAAATCCTTTAGAAGTCGCCCACCATCCATAGGATAAATAGGTAATATATTAAACACAAACATAAATACATTAACTATACACAAATCAAACAAAAATTTACCAAGTAATGGACTCGTATCATTAAATAATAAAAACAATGGAAGACTAAATAAGGCAATTAGTAAATTACTTATAGGACCAGCAGCAACTACCGGTATAGAATCTTTCTCAGGTATATTTGTATCAACCGAGGCTGAACCGGTGAATAAATCAACTCTTATACCATAGACTCTCCAACCTTTTCGGTCAGCGACATAAGCATGTGCTAACTCATGTATTAAAACTGAAACAAAAATTGCTATAACCCAACTTACGGGAGCAAAAAGAAAAAGAATAAAAAACCAAAGACTCAGTTCAACAGGAGCTCCGACAAAATCAAAAAGCTTAAAAGATGTTTTCATTTATATATATTTAAAGACAAATATAATAAGAAATTAAAACAAAAACAAATATTAATTAAAGTAATCTTTAAATCTTCTAATATAATTTGTTGCTTTATCAATCTTTTTCTGATAGGTGGTTCCTTTGGCGTAGTAATCACCGGTAGTGGAATTCAAACTAAATCCTCTATTTGAAATTTCATAATTACAAAGTGTAGATGATTGAACATCATAGTATTTAAATGTGTCTAAATAAGGAAACTGTCTATAAGCAATCTTTTTAACATTAATACTAAGAATTGGATGACCTACTTTACCTTTATAACTTATTTCATTTCCAATTTTTATCATAAAGTTATTCTCTTTAGCCCATTTTTGAAATGAGTTGCTAATCCATTCTTTTGTGAAATAAACTCTATCCATAAAATATAAATCTTTGACGCTACTCTTTAATAACATATTATCATATGAATCTAATTTAACTTCTTGCCAATCAACATCAAAGTTTGAATAATAATCATCTTCTCTAATAGTTCTTTCTTCTGAATAACCTGTCCATCTAGAAATTTCATCTATTTTCCAAACTAAAGCTCTACCAACTAATTGACCTGATGAATTTAACATAACCGCTAACTGGCAACTTTCAGGATTCTTTGTATAAATATCAAAAATATTTGGTTTTTCTGATTCCACATCCATCATACAAGAACTTTGTAGTGTTCCATAGTTTAAGAACTTACGATCACAAGATTCTTTTCTATAGTATTTTGCGATATCATTACCTTTGACTAATTTAATTTCAAACCCAGTTTGTTCCGACTTTAAACTATTAACGAGTGATTCTAAATCTTTATCTGGAATTTCAGGTATCAACTTTTTTATAACTCTGCCCATTTTTACACGACCCCTATTTGCTAAGTTTTTAATATAATTTTGCTCATATGCACTTAAATAGTTATTAATCGAAATAGTATCTGTGTTAATCTCATTACTTCCAAAAAAATCCTGAATATCCAAATCACCTATCATTCTTTGCCCAGATAAAACTTTTATAATATCATCTTCTTTTGAGAAGGAAAAATTTTCACCATCTAGATTTAAGAATGTTGCATCAGTATCTATATTTTTACCTTGTGATTTAAGTAATTTAGAAGCCCACTCATTATTCTCTTCATCTCTTATTTCACGAAGTTTTAGAAGTAAGTCATTCATGAAATAAACTTTAGATTCGGATATAAAATCTAAACCACCGAAGTCGTTAAATTTTTTGATTCTTTTCATCTTAATATATATTAAAATAAGATTTTAAGAAAACAGAATTAATATATAGACTATGAAATGGATTAAAAATAGACAACAATGGTTAAACGAGGCAAAAATCAGAGATGTGATTTTACCAAGACAAGCAAAAGAAGTAGCTTCTTATTGGGGTGAAAAATATCTTGATTACGAAGAAATTGAACCAACTGGTAAGATTAAACAAGGCAATTGGAAGTTAGAAGAAGAAGATAAATTAAAAGTTCTTTCTGCTTTTTTTGACTGTGATATGAAATCAGTTATGACTCTTTTCTCTAATCTACCAGATAAATTTAATAGTGTTTTGGTAGAGTCAATTAAACCAGAATTGTTACAAGAGGATTCTAAACAAGTATTACATGAATTAAATATAATAGCGCCTACTGTAGATCAGATGGTTTTTATCTTTGAAAACGTATTTAGAAAACTTGATATCAACCAAACAAGAGCAACTGAAATGATTCAAAAAGATGAAAACGGTGTTCCAGTGAGAGATGAAGAAGGTAATATGATAAGAACTAAGAAGAATGCAGGTGATCCTATTTTTACGAATAACTTAGTAAATATAAATACTTTTGCTGATGACTATAATAGGTGTTATACCGATGAAAAAGTTGAGGCAAATTTCCAAAACAGAGACTTGTCACAGCTAAGAAACTTAGCTAAAGAAAATCACAACAGAGATTACAAATTTGAGTTTAATATTTTTGGTAAAGACCTTTATCTACAAATAGATCACAATCCGAAAGATATTTTGAATATGTCAATTTCTAAATTTTATGGATCTTGTCAGCATCTTTATTCGGGTGGTTATAGAAGTAGATTATTAGGAAATGTATTCGATCCTAACTCTATTCCTGCTATTTTATTATTTGATTCTCCAATAATCTGGGGTAGTGATAAATTATCTGATAAACTTCCACTTTCAAGAATGATGATTAGAAATATTGAGTCATTTGATGATTCCGGAAACACCGAACCTAAATTATTCTTTGATAGAGCTTATCCAGACAGGATGAGAGAAATTTTTGCAGATATTGTTGAAAAATATTCTGAAAATAAAGAAACTATTAAAGACAGTGATAGTGTTACATATATTTTCTCACCAGATATTGATTATGATGATGATAATATTGAAGAACCTTACATGGATAGATTAAGACTTAAACAAAGTAAAATGATTGGAGTAAATACTAAAACTCTTTACCTTAATCATGCCTACGATTGGTCAAAAATTAAAATCGCACCTAATGCTAAAATCAGAGAATTAATCATTGAAACAACTGACATTCCAGAAAACCTACTTGATATAAAAATTGACTTAGAATGGATTAAATTTAAAAACTTAAAAATAAAAACACTTCAAGGTTTTGAAAATTTGAAAACAGATTCGTTAGCTTTTGACAAGTGTAAATTTGATGTTAAGTTATTTGATGATGTTGCGTCAGCTAAGAAAGAAATTAAAAGACTTCAGATAGTAAGTTGTAATGTAGTTGGTGGTATTCAATTATCTCAATTTGAAAATTTAGAAGAGTTACAATTAATTTATACACTTGATTCATTAGATGAGGCAAAAGAAGCTCTTTCAAATACTAAATTAAAGAAATTAGTATTATCTGGTGATATAGCTTCTGATAGCAATTCTAAAGTGTTCATTAGTGAGTTAAGAAGAAGTGGAATTAAAGTAGAAATAGTAGGACCAGTTATATGAAATATTTAAAATTATTTGAAGGATTTGAATCTGAAAAGCTTACTAAGACTTTAGGATATGTTGATAAAAAAAGCAGAGATGAAGTCTTACAAAGACTCAGAGAGATATGTAATAGTATAGATTTTCCATTTTCTCAATTAAATGATTCTTACTTTCAATACTTACCTTATCAAAAGGCACTCAATTTACAATATGTAGGTGAGAAAATTCCCTGTAAAGCAACATCAAGTTCAGTATTTGATAGACAATTTGCAGTACCGGGAGAAAAATGTGAAGATGGTAAAATTAAAAGAATGTGGGGTAGTCGTCAAAGAGTTGTTGAGTGCCCTAATTGTAATGGCACAGGAATTGAACCTGAAAAACAGGAAGTAAAGTTACTTAAATTTTGGTTCACAAAAGAAGGAGAAATGGTGACAATCACTGGTGTTGATAATAGGTATAAACCCGAAGTCAAATCTAAGTTAAAGGCATTTAGCAAAAACATAAGTGATTATGTTGTAGTAGGTGAGACGGTTACAAGAAGAGGTGATGTTTCATTTTTGCAGAATGGTGATTTTGTTTTGGCTAAGTTAAATTCATCAAGTGATGAAATTATTTGTTATGTGTTAAAAGAAGGTAGAAGATTGTATTTAATACAAGACAGACATGACGGTGATACACCAAATGCTGATTATAGAAGCATCGCAAACTACTCTTGGAATATAACAGATGGTGATTTTATAACATTAAAGAAAGTTGAAGTAAAAGTTAGAAAAAGTGATGATGAAGATGATGAAGATGAAATAGATCCATTTTCATTTAATAGACAAATAAATTTTGGATACAGAGGGACAATCAGTTTTGATAGGTATCAAAGAGGAGTTGAGAAGTTAGTAGGCAAAGCTCACTTTGCACTCATTTTCAATTTAAGTTCATTGAAGACTACAGAATTTAAGACAAAAAGAGAAATTGGTGCAGAAAGAGTTGAGATTAAATCAGGTTCTAGATTAACCGTAAAGGACTCGGATATAAAGAAGGCTAACATAGAAAGATATATGAAAGAAATAGCTCTAAGAAGTGATATAGTTTCAGATATCAGCAATTTACCAAAAGTAGTTAAACGAATTATCGGAGGTGAGAATGTTTTTTTTCTAATGATATACAACTCAAGATTTTTTGATAGTTTAAATAGATTAGCAGAATATTACATAGAAGCTCTCAAAGAAGGAAAAGATTCGGATTATCATAAAAACAGACTATCTACTTATATTGGTGATAGATATAAATCCATTACAAATAGTAATGTATTAATCTCAAATAATACTAAGTACATTAAAGACTCTATTAGAAAAGATGATTTTAAAGATTACTTAAAAATATTTGAAGGCTTAGAAAATTTAAGTAAGAAAATATATCAAAAAGTGACAACAATGCCTATAGAGTGTGTTGAAGATTTAGATATTATAAAGGCTAAATTAGAGTCAATAAGACAGATTTTCAGATCAAACAGGTATAATTTTGATAAAATGGATTATTTTATTGATAGTTTGACTACATCATCAAATCCTGAAAATGCTCTAAGGTACTTAACAAATCACTATTATATAAGAGATTATAAGATAGAGATTCTTAAAGGAATTGAGCAAGCTAACAGAGTCTTAGATAGGTTCTAAGCACAATTATTCAGTAAACAATTCAGATGAAATTGATTACCTATTAAAAAGATTTAGAATTACTTTTTTAATTCTTTAATTTGACGATTTAACTCTTTTTTTTCAATATTTCTTAGATTGATAAACCTTTGATGTAGCTTTTCAATATCTAAATTTTGTTGAAATTCCGTGTTTCGAGACATTAGTGTTAAGTAAAACTCTTCAATCTCTCTTTCAATCGTTTTAATTTCTCTTTTTAATCTCCAGATTTTATACAATGATACAATCCTTCTAATCATTAAATATATATTTGACCATTTGTCTTCATTTTTTCTAAAAGCCTTTAAAAATGAGGTTTTTTAAAATTTAATATAAACTTGATAGATTTGAAAACATATAAATAATATGAAATTCAATAAAGACTTAGTATATTTCAAAGAAGATGAGGTGTTTTATGATGGCATCAAATTAGCCATCACTCGACAAAATATACAAGATTATACTTTACAAACTGACATGTCAGGAGAATCGATAATAATCTACTATTATAAAAAAGAACTTCAACAAATAAGAGATAAGCAACTAGAAGCACTACTAAATGATAGAGAAGGACAAGATAAAGTGGATTAAAGATGAGAATCCTGATGAGACAGGGACCTATGGGCAAATTTACTATAAAGAAGTAAGACTTGACCTCTCAGTTGAAACAATACAAAGTATTTATTACCGTTCTTTTACAGAAGAAGTGGTTGGAACAATAATCTCACAGTCATATAAAAGATGTCTTAGGATACACAGAGAGAGAAAAATTACTTAATGATTTATTAAATGAAAGAAATACTAAATAAATTTGGTGGTAGATTTATAACACACCTACCCACAACATACAACTCAACTACATACATGCCATCATTTACAATAAAAGATACATTTGATGGGGATGTTTTTACAATACAGATTGATTCATTAGCAGCTGATCCTGAAATCATTTTAGAAAATGTACTGCGTGAAAAAATAATAAATAAGAGAGAAATAAAAATTGATTCTATTATTGATGGAACAACGCCTTAAAAAGATTGGACAGGTCAAAGCAACAGTTTTTAATAAACAATTTGATAAAGTTTATGATTACTGGAAAAACCGAGCAGAAAATGAACACAACTATTTCGGAAATCTGAAATTCATTAAAGAACATAACACAGTCTTTATTTACACCGTTATAGAACTAGAGGAAAATCAACAGATAGACCCTGATAATTGGGAAGATATTTCTGAATAAAATTAGGCAAATCTTTAAAAGTTCCTTATATTTGTAGTATAAATCACTACAAAAACTATTAATATGTATAATATAAACGAAAGATTTGACTTTTTGAATAAACTAATAGGTATGGTAATTGATGGATTGACACCATCATTAGTAATTTGCGGACCAGGTGGTTTAGGTAAATCACATAGCGTAATATCTATGATTAAAGAAAAAGACCTTTTAGATTTTGAATGGACTCAAATAAAAGGTTACTCTACTGCACGTGGTCTTTACAATGTTCTATGTGATAATAACGACAAAGTTATTATCTTTGATGATTGTGACTCTGTTTTAGAAGATAAAGTTGCTGTGAATATACTAAAATCAGCACTTGACTCTTATGAAACTAGAACCATTACTTGGATGGCTAAAATGAATAAATCAGACGAGTATCCTCAGCAATTCAATTTCACAGGAAGAATCATCTTTATATCAAATAAAAATAGAAACTCAATTGATGATGCTATTCTATCTCGTAGTTTGACTGTTGATTTGTCTATGACAGCGGATGAAAAGATTGAAAGAATGGAATTTATATTAAATAACATTCTACCTGAAGTATCATATACAATCAAAAAAGATGCACTAGATTACTTGAGTGAAAAAAGATATGAAGTTCAATTAAATATCAGAAGTCTAATCATCACATCAAAGATAAGACTTGCTCATCCAGATACTTGGAGAGATTTAGCAGACTATATGATTTCAACTAAATAATATTTTTTTTAATAACAGCAAATTAAACTTTTAGAATAAAAAAAATATACATAGTATGAACTATTTAAGAAATAATTGGACGTTTATTTTAGTAATTCTATTTTTAACATTCTCTGTTATACTGATTTCTAAATGCGAAACACCAAAACAAAAACATTCTGAATGGAGATATGAAGTACATGGTTATGTTATTCATAACGGAAAACCCCATGACGCTATATGGTTTTCTGATACAATTGAAATTGGTGAAAACTATCTAAGATATGAAAATACCGATGGAACTGAAGTTGTTATTCCATCCCCATATGTTCTTATAGATCATCAGTACGACAAAGTTATTAAAGACACAACACCCGCTTTCTAAAGACCCCATTTAGTATAAACCTCTTCTCTTGTTGCAACAGAATAGTTTTTAACCTTTTGATTATAACAATCATCCTTAAACAACCAATCAGATAATATACCCGGTGCTTTATTACCTTCATTATCAGTTAAGACCATATAATGAATGTGATTTCCAATATAATGTCTATCACCTTCTTGTGATTCACCAAACTCAAGATAACCCCAGACAGATGAATAATGTGTCATATCTCTACAAGCAACTTCCATAATGAATTGTAAGAACTGTTTAGAAGTGTTACCGTTCTCGTCAGTACTAATAAAGTAATAAGGAGGAAATACAGTTTCTAACCCACCCTCAAATTTCTGACACCAAAAATCATCATCAGTATGTGGATTATATTGTGAATAATCAAAGTCAAAATGTCTTTGGCCATCATTTCTTGTATAGTAATCTTTACACCAATAAGTGGGGTATTTCTTTACTTGCCATTTAACCGGTAGTAATTTAGAAACAATAATAGACTTACATCTTTGTGAAAGATAAAGTTGGAAATCATCATAATCAGGATTCTCTTCATCTGGAAAGAAATCTAAACATTCAGCCATATCCGCCATTGTAATATCTCCTTTGATACCTAAGTCAGAATAATCATTACAATGAAATACTTCTGACCAATGTGATTCAGGATCAACAACCATTTGGTCAATCTTCTTTTTAGTAGCATCAAAAATAGCCAACATACCTTCTCTAATCTCATTTGCTTTAGATTGAATCTCATCTCCTGGTTGAGATTGTTCGATTAGTTTAGTAATAACACCAGAAGCAATTTTTCCAATAATCATTGAGATGTAAGCAGCAGGAGTACCACCTAGCCAGAACGCAGAAATACCTTCAAATATTTTTGAAGCAAACATACCTAAGATTTGTAGTGTTTGGTCTTTAACAGCATGAACTCCAATATTGTTGATAGCATCTTGTAAGTCAATTTGTGCTTGTTGTCTTAAAGAATAAATTAGTTTAGAAAGTGTTCTTAAATTGATATAAGTTACTTGAACGTGTTTGTCATCATAAATTCTAACGTTCATATCATTTATTGTATAATGAAATGTAGATGGTGTATAAGCCATAATTTTTGATTTTTCTTTTATATATCAAAAATTAAAGCGGTAAAAATTCTAATCTAACTTTGTAAATTACACCTGTAGACTCAGCTAATTCATCAATTGAATCTAAGTTTTCCCAATCTACAGGATACTTAATCGAAGGCACTGTCTTAAATCCTTCGGATTGCATATAACTTTCAACCTCTCTGCAATTCTCTATAAACCATTCTGGAAAGTGAGAAGCAATTTTTTTATTTCCTGTTTTTACAGTGTACATTGGCATGATTGTTCTGTCGATGTCTATATCGATGTAGAATAACATAGAATATTCTATTTCACATTGACAATTATTGTCCTCAAATTCTAAACAAAGGTCTTTAAGATCTGATTTAATTTTATCAATGTCAGAAATACTCTCAAATATTTTATATGTCTTTATATGTTTCATATTAGTCTTTATAATAAATTATAATTTTTAGATAATCAATTCTTTTTTTGTAATATTCATTAGATAAACCAAATTTTAGAAAAACATCTCTATCACTTAACTCACCTTCTTCTGAAGAAAGTCTATCTTTCACTTCTGAGTTTAAAACAGACTCTATTGTAATATCATAATCAATCTCATCTACATATCGAACTAAATGTTGTAAAACAGATAAAAATTCCTCATCTGGTATAAAACTACACTTCCTTCTTTCTGGACTAAATCCAAAAATAGCAAACTTCTCAATATAAATTCGACACACTTCTGATTCTTCTTCTAACTTTGGGTTATCACCATTTACATTCCTGTGTATTTCAACTTCATAATCCTGGTCTTTTATTCCAAGTAGGATATCTTCAATTGTATTTAACTCATCTGAAGTAGCAAATCTGTGATCACTTGATTCAAATATCTGATATGACTTTATATATCTCATCTTTTAGTAAATTAAAATTGATATTGATTCCAACTCTTCATCATTATATTGATTAATAAATTCATCTGCTGTTACAAACTGGTCATCAATTGTACCAGCAATATCAACACTTAAATCGAAGTCAGAAACATAACTCTCTATCTCTTTAATAGTCATCTCTAGTGCCTTATTATCTAAAAAGTGTCCTGCCTCTGAATCAATATCAATACAACAACACGGAAAAATTTCAGTGGCTCCTTCTTTATGATATTGAGGAAAATAAATTCTGACAGAATAACCTAAATCATCTAATTCTAAACACATATCAGATATAGTCTGAATAAAATTATCATCAAAAATTTGTGTTATATCTTTACCAGTTCTACTTTTCACCCCATCTAAGAAGTGGTCTTTTAGTCTTTGTAAATTACCCCTATCTACATTAACATCTTCAAATAAATTAGTCTCATTAGAGACTCTCTCAAAGAGGATATATGATTTTAAATATCTCATCTTAGTTAATAAAATTTGTTTGTTCCCAACGATACTCCTTTTCCATTATCTCTCTTATCTCTCTATCCCAAATAGAAAACTTAATATGATAAAATTGCTTTTCAGCACCACGAATCGAATCTGTAAATAAATCCTTCTCAAATCCTATCTTATAATCATATCTTTCTACCAATCTTTCAACCGTAGAGGAAATATCTTCTGATAAATTTTTACACTTATCAAAAAAATTACTAACATTATTTAACTCACTAATAGATTCTACCTTTTTATCCTCAGATATCTCAAACTTAAATTCAATTCCCCAAAGACCAGATCCATTAGGATATCTCTTTAAGTAAAGGTCTCCATCTTCTGGTTGATTTTCCCGCTTATCAGTTTCAGGGTCATAAGTAAAAATATCTGTAATTCTTGAATTTCCATAACCAAAACTTGAACCAGAATACTTATTATAATACCAATCATCTTTTCTGCCTCCATTAAAATTACACGAGTAAAAATAAAAAACAACTTTAGTATTCACTGAATCAAAAGTTTCAAGCAAGCAATCTTTAATAAAAGACCAATCTAAGTCTTTAATTTCCTCTTTTGATTCATTAAACTTCTTAATATATCTCATCTTATAAAACTTGTATTTGAAATGTAAAGTAAGCGTATTGGTCTAAACCATACTCTGGTTTCATATTACTATATCCGTTAATATATTTCATCATCTCATCGAAATTACTTAAAAAACCATGATTGAATGTGTGGCTAACTGGTTATCGTTTTACTAACTTCTTCAACAGACTCGAATAACTTGAAAGTTTTTAATCTTTTCATAATATTTACTTCTTTTCAGGAGCAAGTGCTGTAGATATTTGCATAGTTCCAAAACCTAAAAGTGAAGCAAAAAAAGCACCTACCATAGCATGTAAAGCACCTCCGGTTCCTAATCCACTCTCAACTGCTCCAATAGCAGCTACTGCAGTTGCAGCCAAAACTCCAATACCAATGTGTTTTAAAGCTGTCATTATTTTCTTCTTTTTCTTTTCAGGTGAAAATTCGGCAAATGTTACATGATCATGCTCTAATTCAGCCTTTACTTTATCAAAGTTTTCAACTAAAGTAATAATATCATCAGGATTCTCCTTAGCTACTTTACAAAAATTATCATACTCCGGAGTTTTCTTAAACTTCTCAACCGTAGCTTTAAACTGAGGATCAGTTTCCTGTCTGTTGATAAATTCTTTAAAGAATCTACTATCTACATATTTTCTTAATTCTTCAGCTCTTCTTTCTTGACCCATTGCAGAAAGCTTATCTGCCGCGCTCATATACGTCTCTGGGTTTAATTCTTCAAATGTTTTTAAATATTTCATAATTTATATATTATTTTTTAAGATTTATTTTTCGTATAACAGATATCAATTAGTTTGAATGTCTTATGCCAAAGTGCAGGGTGTCTCTTATTCCAATTCTCAATCTCTTCGATCTTAGATATAAAGTTAGAGATCTCACCAATTCCGTGTCCAGTTGGTCTAACAGGGAAAGGTCTTTGATCAGTTATTGGTTCATTATGTGGTTTAATCCAACATGCTATAGTTCCCAAATGATATCCTTCACCAAGTAAATATTCATGTAGTGAAATAAAATTATCGATGTTTTGATAAAGTGGTAAATCTTCAGAAGTTAACATATTATCTTCATCTCCAATAAGAATTAAAACTCTATCTTCTGAACTACCTAATGGATCCGGTTGATACACCTCAACCTCAACTGGTATATCTTCATCAGAGAAATCTCTAAGAAAATCTTCAACCATGTCTTTTACAACTTCAGTTGATTCAAAAAGTTTCCAATTTTTAATCCTCATAATCTTCTTTATCTAATTTATTTAAGAACTCTAAAACATCCGGAGTCACATAATCAAAATAAACCGACCTAAATGATTTTTTGATTTCCCTACCGTTTTCCTGTTCAGATTTTTTAACCATATCAATAAAGTCTCTAAAGTGGTCATAATCATGACGATATTCAATTCCATCTTCTAAAAAATCAGTATGCCAGTTTTCCATTTCTAAAGTAAATACAATAATCGTTCTTAATACCCAGCCATCATCTACTAAATAGCTATTTAGTGAAGTTAAATTATCGATATTTCCATAAAGATCTAAATCACATACTAAATCATAAAAAGTTCCAATTCCAACCTCTACGGATTCATAAAATCCTTCAGCGACCATATCCGAAGTTGACATCCCCTCTGGTCTTTTATCTTCGACTCTAACTTTAACTGGAATATCATTATCAGAGAAATCTCTAAGAAAATCCTCTATCATGGTTTTATTAACCCCAACAGATTCAAATAACCTATATGATTTTAAGTATCTCATATCATTATATATTAAATAAACAAACTAAAACTTCAAACTATAAAATTCTATGAAAGAGTGGTTAATCGGAACTCCTATTGGTGAAATGACAGTTGGTATTGATTTTTTCAAGACAGTAACAATAAAAAAGACTAAAGTTGTCGAAAATACTGTTTTTGTCACTTTAGATGATGGTCAAACATTTTCAATCTGGGAAAGAGATTTTACACTAATACAAAAAATTATTAGAGATTACAAAATTAATCAAATATTGTCATAAAAAAAACCCACTCGATTAAAGTGGGTTTCTTTTTATATTTTTTAGTTATCTAAAATCAGTGTTCTAATCTATAAACTAATTTTCTAGCCATTACAATAACAGCTAAAGCAATTGCCGTGATTATAAAAGAAGCAATCATAGGCATAACACCCACCATACCCATAGAACCAAATAATAAAGATAAAACTAATGCCAACGGAACCCCACAAGCATAAATATTTACCGCAAAAATATTTTGTAAAATAGCTAACACAGTTTGCACAATTCCCGAATCTTTAGGTAAACTACCTACTAAATTACCATCACCGGCCTCCTGTTCCATATGAGACTCATAACTTTTACCTGAATGTTCCTCAACTGATTTTTCAATTTGTCTTCCAAATTTTAATTCAATCATCTTCTTAACATCACTAAAAGTGAATGAACCTATAGGACCAAACATCTTTTCTAAGTTATCTACAACTTTATCGACTTGATTATCAACTACATTTGCAATTGAATCACATAACTTTTCAATTGCCTCTACAAATTGATTATACTTATCACCTAAATAATCAACTAAATCACCTATCTTATTTTTAATCCAGTTCCAAATGTCACCAAAAACACCTTCATTCATTGGCTCGTAATTGAAATTCTCATAAGTTTTAATATATTTCATAACTCAATTTTTATTTTTACTCTTTATATATTATTTCTAAAAAATTAATATTTAACGATAGGACCCCCTGAAATCTCTCTTAAACCGATTGTTGTTTCAAATTGATCAATGACCGATTTCCACTTTCTTCCATCAGATGTTAAGTCCCACGAGTTTTTATTATTCTCTGAATATAAAGGTCTAATCATTTTAACAAAATTACTCAGAAAAGGAGATATTCTATTCATATCACCAGTCTTACAAATTCTAATCATTTCTTTTAATGAAGTAGTTAGCTTATCTTGACTTAACGAATTAGACTTTAATATCTTACTATAACTATTAACAATAGGATTCAAATTCTTCTCTAAGAAATTAGGAAAATCTTTACCTAAATCCATCACACCAGATGATTGAGATGCTGACCCACTTGAAGAAACTAAATCCAGTGACAATCTTTTAATAACAAATGAACCAATCTTTAAATTAGAATCTTCAAATTCTTTAACCACATCACTAATGTAATTCTTAGCCTCTTTTAATTCACTAAAACATAAATCAAGAAGCATCACACTTCCACTTGCTAAGACTAAAGTAACGGTATAAACCGAACTACCTGCCTCCTTTTTATCTATAATCTTTACAGAATATCCAGAAACTTCTTGTGTCTGTGACATAGAATCATCTTTAGAGGATGTGTAAAAACTACCTACTTTAAACTCTTCAAATATTTTTAACCTTTTCATAAATTATATATTACTTATCAAACCTTAAAAACTAATTAGTAACCCATCTTAAAAAAACACACGTATCATAACCGGGATTCTCACCACCACCATCATACCAGTTAGCCCTAACCTCAAACTTAGGAGTATCTTTATCTCTACCATCCGATTCCCACTGAGGTTTAAATCCCCACTGACTAAGATAGTCTGAAACAACATCTATAACTTCTTGAACATCTGACCACTCAAAGCCACGATTCTCATCACGATCTCCCCACAAAACAGCAGATGACCTTTCTTTAACCTCTTTCTTTAACTCTACTTGTATAACATTTTCACTAAGAACCCAAACACCCGAACGAATACTCTGAAAATCCAACTCTAATAACATATCTCCTACAGTAGACTTAATCTCATCCGTTTCACTCTGAGTAAAACTCTCATTGAAAGTTTTAAAGAGATTCTTATCACTAAAAAATAATTCTATCTGCTCTACACGCTTACCCTCACTAATAGCTATATCTAACCTCTCAATAGTAACTGGCCATTGGTCTAAAAGAAAACGGTCTGGATCTCCAACATATCCACACTTATTACAACGGGTAAAAACTCCCGGATAATTATCCTCAAAATCATCTGATAAACAATTAGGACAACCCACATAATGCTGCCACATATCACTCCAAAACCAAGACTCTTTCATTAAAAATAAACCAGAACTACTTAGATAATCTATAACATCTAATATACAATCTTCTACCTTAAACTTAAGACCATGTGTCTTTCCAATACTTACTTTAACATACTCAACTGGAGTTCCACCTAAATGTGACCAAGAACCGTCACTTACTTTAACATTAATATCATTATCAGAATAATCTAATAACATATCACTTATAATAGATAAATCATAATCCTTACTTTCATTAAATAAATTATATGTCTTTAACCTTTTCATCTTAAAATCCGAAACCATATTTAATTTTATTGGATTGAAACTCATCAAATCCCTTTTCAAACCACATTTCTATTCTAGAAGTGTATTGATTAGTAACAGCACTGCCAGTTGAATTCACATAAGGACCTTCGTCTCCATACTTAGGAGGCTGACCATGAGTTCCCTTATTAAAATTCCAATCAAATCCTTCTGATGACAAATACTCTCTTATAGGTGTCATATACTCTTTAATATCTTCATATGTAAAAGAATCAATTACACGACCTTTGTAGGTGTTATAGGATGTTGCCTTACTAATTCCTATTCTAATATACTCCTTACTATCCATTCTACGAATAACACAATTAGTAGTATAATCTAAATCACTTATTTCTAATAACATATCCTTTATATTACTAACAATATCTAATGTATCATCAAATGACTCAAATAACTTAAATGATTTAATTCTTTTCATTAAGTTATATATTAAAAATTACTGAGATTAATTCTGATTCACCGAAAGAAATTTTTTTGACCCTTTAAAAATTTTTTTGACCCTTACGTCGAAGACGAGTTAAAAATTTTTCCAACAGGAATTCTTACAACCCACCACCTCTAAACCTAAACTACTTAACCACCTCTTTAGTAAAGATAAGAATAAAATTTTCTAAACCACAGTTTCTATCAACCACTTCTTCAATATTATGTTCACTATAATAATACAACTCACCATCTTTAACATAACCATCGATATCTCCGAACTCCATATCATATCCATCATAGAAAATAAATTCAACCTGGTGCGACCAACCTTCACTTTTCATAAAAGCTATCATATCCTCTACGACATCTTTAATATCACTAAAATAAAATACCTTACCATTATTTAAAATAAATGATAATCTATCACTACTTTTATGATATGAAAAGGGTACAAACTTACTAAAATAAAATCCTTTATCAGTCAATTCTAATGACATATCTTTAATAACAGATACCAATTCACTATTATCCTCTACACTCTCAAATAACTTAAATGATCTAATCCTTTTCATCTTATAAACACCATTTCTATTTTACTACTAACATTATCGAATTGATAACTACCCGACGTAGATACAATAGGAACACCATTATAAGCCAGTGTGCCTTTATCCTTATGCCATTTAAAACCCTCAGATTCTAAATACTCTATAATAGGCTCTATAACATCTTTAATATCATTCCAACTATAAGAAGGTTTAAAACCATAATCCTCTTTTCTAATTGCTCTTTTTGATAATTTAACAACAATAGCCTCATCATTTCCCCACAAACCAGGAACAAATGCCCACTTACTATCAATATCTAAAAAATCTAACTCTAATAACATATCCCTTACAGTAGATATAATCTCCTCGACATTATAACTAGACTCAAACAAACGAAATGACTTAATTCTCATAAACTATATATTATATTATATTATAATAATAATAACACACCAAACTACCAAATGAATAACACACTAACTCAATACCAACATAAAACACTACAAGAGATTAACTCTAATTATATCAAAGACCTATTCAGATTCTTCTCATATGAATATACACAAATGTATAAAGATCCTAATAGAATAAAAGAAGCCATAAATAAACAAATAGAAAGTCGAATGCACAATACTAATATGATACTAAACTGGAGAATAACTATAGATGGTCCTACACTATCCGAAGTAAGAGATACTACTATACACAATATACTTAATGATGATACTAAAAGACATCCAATCAAAATAGAGTTTATGTTCCAACAATCTAAAGCGCTAAATATCGAAATATGTGAGTTTATAATAGAATGATGTTGAATGTAAAATGATTAATGAATCCCTAACTTCTTTAAGTTAATCTCCCTTAACTCTGCTTTAGTCGGCTTGGTCACATACCAACTATCATCTATTAAACTCTGAACTTCTACCTTATCACATCTTAGACACCTTCTTCTAATTAAGATAAGTTGTCCTACTTTTAAGGACTGTCTAGTTGGAGTATAATACCAACGGTGGCGGATTTTACAAAGCCATTTCATAAAGGTTTTATTAGTTAGATAAGGTAAAGTTTATTGTCAGAATTGTGGTCGGAATCCTGTATTTAGGATGCAAAATTGGTTTAATTTATACAAAAAAGGGAACAGATTCTTGTATGGTTGTTTTTATTAATTACAGAAATCTGAACGGAATTTTGTAGGGGCTACAGGAAAAAGACCATATTTCTGTAAGAATATGTGTTAAATCTATGTCATTCTATCAGTTTGTGTCAAAAGGGTTAAGTCAGCCATTACATTTACTTACATCTAAGCCATTTATTAAAAATCAAAACTTGCGCAAATAAATCAGATATATATACTATGAAAGAAGAAGATGAATTTGAAGAGGCCAAAAAAGAAAACAATAAGAGGTTTCGTATATGTGGCACGATAGATTATGACCTTTACAAGAGATTTGATAAGTATTGTGAAGAGGGTGGTTATGACCGCTCGAAGTTGCTTGAATTGATATTAAGAAAGTTTATGGATGTTAAGGATGGCAAAGATTAAGATTGACCGATGGCAGAATGACCTCGAGGAATATGGGCGTTGGAAAAGGTCTATGCGTCGTATTAAGAAGATAATGCGTATATATGGAAAATAATAAAAATGATTGGGAGCCACTCTCTAAGTCGTTTAGAGATAGTTTTAAGAATGGTTTGAGGACGAGGCGAGTTCAGAAGATTATCCGCATCTTTAAGATTGATATATGAGTCATAGAATAAACTTTATAGAGAACCTTAGTCAAATGTACCGTAATAAGCGCCAGAGGTGGTTTATTAAGCGTAGGGTTTTGAGGATGGAGAAGTGTATTAGATTACTACAGAAAAATGAACGGATTTCTGTATAAATAGGTATGAAGGTATTTTGTTATGGATCTAATATGAGTAGTAGAAGGATAACCGAAAGGTGTCCTAATTCCGTGTTTATAGGTGTAGCTAAGGTTAGTGGTTGGAAGTTAGTATTTAATAAAAGGAGTAAAGATGGGTCTGGTAAGGCAAATTTGGTCTATATTGGTGGAGATAATCTGGTGTGGGGTGTTATATGGGATATATCAGAGGGTGATAAGGTACTATTAGATAAGGCTGAAGGTTTAGGATGGGGATATGATGAATTTAAATTGTTTGTTATAAATGATTTAGGTGAAGAAATTGAATGTGTTTGTTATATATCTACTAATGAGAAGTATTTGGATGGGGGTTTAAAGCCGTATGATTGGTATAAGGAGTTTTGTTTAGAGGGTGCTAGGGAACATAGTATACCTGAAGATTATATTTTAACGATAGAGAGTGTAGATGTTACAGAAAAATGAACGGATTTCTGTATAAATTAAAATAATATATAGAATATAAAAAATCAAACAATATGGCAAAAAGAATATTATTAAAAGAAGGTGGATTATCTGGTGTTTCTCCTACTGGATTCAAAATTTTAGGAATTAATGATGGTGGTAGTTTATCTTTAATTACAGGAACTACATCATCTGAAGTAGTTAATTTCAAAACAATTAAAGTGTCTTTAGATTCATCACAGCTTAGTTCTTTAAGTACATCTCCTATAAATACAGGTATTCCGACTCCATCTGTTGGTGATGCTATTTTTGTTGTTGCAGCATATGTTAAATATACGTTTGTTAGTGTTACTGCATCATTTACACAATTAGAGCTAGGTGATGGAACTGGAAATGCTCAATTTGTATGGAATGGAGTTGATACTCAAAATGTATTTTCACCGATGATACCAACTGATATAACTGGTAATCCAATTGTTGATAATCAACCTTTATTAATTCGTGCTAACAGTGATACAGTGAGTGGGGATTCATCTGCGGATATTTACATAACATATCAAATACTTACAATATAATCTGTTAAATAATAGTAAGCAGGTTGGAGTCTACACTCCAATCTAAATAGACAGCCCTTTCACTTATACAAAGATAGTGTTTATATTTGTATAATACAAAAATCTGCACGTTTTTCTGTATATTTCTTATTAGTTAAAATAATTCGAAGTTAGAGATTAAGTCTAAATAAGCTTCTTTGTTGAATTCTGGTGCATTATCATTAACCAATTGGGTATATCTACTATTTTTATAGGTATCGTCTGTCAGGTTCAATTTATTAGCCATATCGAGGTAGAATTCATTAGCATCGGTAAATGAATTAAACATAAAGGTGTGTTCTTTTTTATAGGTGCCAGAGTAAAGGACTTTTTCTGATCCTGTGATTTTAAAATCAGATTTTTCTTTAGGTTCATTAATAGTTACGACAAATTTATATCGGTATTGGTTTCCGATTTTATTAGCCATAGACATAGATGGGTATTCTTTATCGACTGATAAATCGTTTTCGGTAATGATGAATTTGCTTGATTTGATAAGGTCTACGTGTCCAGATTTAGTTCCACCGTGTGTAATGGTGAATAGTGATTGTAGTGGATAGTCGTAGAAGTTACCAGCGGCATCTGGTTTAGGGGTTATGTTTTTGAATAACTCTTTTATATGGTTGATTAGTTGGGTGTTCATAATACAAAGATAAGGAATTAATTAATATAATACAGAAAAATGAACGGATTTCTGTATATTTCTTATTTGATAAACAAACATAACTTTCTATTTTTAAACATCCATTGCGTGTTCTTTACATAAATTATAATCTACACAATCTGGCTTAGTTGTATCAATAGGGTTTCCGCAATAACATAATTCACTATCACTATCAATCTCAAACCACTTTCCTTCTAATGAGTATGCGGTACCTTTTACTTTTTCCCGTTCCTCAATACATTTTTTACACTCCAATTCTTCTGATGAATGAACACATACGACTCTTTCGTGTAATGGGTTCCATCTAACATATAACTTATTCATAACTTTCTATTGTTTTATCTTTGTATGTTATTGTGATTAGTTTTGTTGGAATGTTTTGTTGGTCTAACTCAAAATTTTTCCAATCAGATTTCATAAAAGGGTTATTACCATTTAAATGAATTTGAAACCACGCATTTCTTTCTTGGGTGCTTAACTCTTTTTCCTCAATCTTTACTCCCCAAACACGAGAGAACTCTGGATTGGTTTTACAATTATTTATGAATTCTTCTTTTGGTAATATCAAACCACTAATACCAAAAGGACCTTCCTCTATACTTTTTATAAGAAAATAATTCTTATAAACCTCATCAATAATCTGATTGTATTTTTCTTTATTCATAACTTTCTATTGTTTCGTTGTTGTATGTTAGTGTAATTAGTTTGGTTGGGACATTTCTTTCGTCTAAACAATCTTTAATCTTTTTCTTTCTTACGTTTTTGAAACTTTGAACTTCTTCATAAATCAATCTTTGTTCATTTTGAACTAAAGTATTCATCCTTTCTTTTTCACTCAACTCTCTTTCTTCAATCTTTAGTCCCCACTTTTCAGAGAACTCTGGATTGGTTTTACATTTGTTGATAAACTGTTCTTTTGATAGTAATTTGGGAATTGCGTTATAAACAGGACCTTCCACAACTACAATATCTTTATTGATTGCTAAATGGAGATCTAATCCTCTGGTTTTATTAAAAAAATCCTCATACGCTTCACCAATAATCTGGTTGTATTTTTCTTTATTCATAACTTTCTATTGTTTTGTTTTGTTGGCCCAAACTCTCTGTAAAAATTATATTTGAGTGTTCCAATTTATTTTTTATTGTGTGTGAGTTTATTTCTTTAAGTGTCCTAACTTCTTATAAAGGCAGATAATCTCATCAATTGTAAGATTATTCTTTTTTCCATTAATGTCAGTGGTACAAGCCACAACGTTTCCGATAACATAACCTCTATCATTATCTACTCTATCGAAGGATCTAGCGTGTGGTCCATCTTCTGTGAATTGAACATTAGTATAAAAACAAGTGGTGTATTCAAGTAGTTTTTTAACATACTCAAAACTCAAATCAAATTCTAAGTTTCTACTTTGTGCAGACGAATGTATATTAACTAACTTTCTGGCAACTTCGATATCTGGTATATGTGGTTTTGGTTCTTTCTTAACCTCAACAGGTTTTCTAACTTCTACTACTTCTAATTCTAATTCTAATGTATCAACATCAATATTATTATTATCAATTATTTCTTTCTTTTTTCTCATAATGTTATATATAACTTTTGATCAGTCATGATAAAGATAAACAAAATGAATCATATGTCCAAATCATTTAATCCTATAAATATAGTGATTATATTTAAGATATACTAATATAAAATTGAGATACTTAAGGAGGTTTGAGATAAGTGGAAAAACTTTGAAATATAAAATTTTATTACTATATTTGTAATATGAAAACTGTTTTATTAAAAGGTGTTGAAATCAAAATTGGATCACGTGTCAGATATGTAAATGATACTGACTTATATGTTACTGTTAAAGGTGTCATTAAACCAGAATTAGGCCAAGTCTATACTGTTCGAGATATTAACGATTTAGGTGGTTTTCTTTTAAAAGAAATCAGAAACACCACTTTTGAATGGTATTCACCTAGTGGTGAGTTAGATTATATAGCAGAGCCAGGATTTGCTAATTGGAGATTTGAACCAGGTATGCCTGCACTGAAATTGGAACGAAAGAAATCTAAGACTAAATCAAAACCCCAAGTAAAGGAAACAGTTGATGTTCCTGTTAGAGAATTAGAAAGAGAATTAGAACCGGCATAAAAAAAGGGTGATTTGTTAATCACCCTTTTATTTTATATTTAAAATTAAATTTGATATTTATTATCTTCTTCTGTAACTTTCTCTATACATTGACATATCTACATTATCTAATGATCCTTCTTGTGTAACTGCTGTTGGTTCAGCTGGAACTTCTCCTTCAACTGGAATCTCATCCTGTTGAACTTGAACAATTAGTTGTTTAAGTGTTCTAACAAATGCTTTGCTACTCATCAATAAAGTCTCAATCATATAGTTGTCTTCTGAAGTATTTGCTGATGGTGAGTATTTACTCATTTTTGCAAGTTCATCATTGAAAGATGATTTTTGATACTTATCTTTAGTGATTGAAATTGACATCAATACTTCTTCAAAAGTTCTGTCTTTAATCAAAAATACAACAACTCCTTCTTCAAGTCCTGTATCAACTAATTCAACTACAAACTTATTTTTAAGATTTCCAGTAGATAAAGTTGCGTAACCTGGATGTTTGAATTGGCCTTCTGCACCAGCAACTGCACTACTAACCATTTCTTGTAGTTTCATTGTAATTTGTTTTACAGCTGGAGAAACCATTGCTTGAATGCTTTTAGCCATATTAGATTTAATCAAGCTATCCAATGCTTGTGGGTCTTTAGAGATTTGAACCATTTTGTCATATGCTCTCTTTTGTAACTCTGGAGATAATTCCTCATTAACTCTACCAAAAGTATTAAATTTTTTGAGATGTTTCATAAATATCATTTTATTTTTTAATTATATATTAACTAAAAAAAGTGAAAAGTTCAATTTTATAAAAAAAGTTCAATTTTGACTCATACTCAATATTTAAATTAAAATATTAATATATACAATAAACGAAAATTATGGCAAGAAGATTATTATTAAAAGAAGACCAATTAACATCAACTGGTAATCCACCAAGTGGTTATCAATGGATTGGATATAACGGTGCAACTTTTTCTGAGAGACAATCAGATGGTGATATTATTAAAACTGGTAATCCAAGGCCGTATAAAGTATATACTGCTTTATTAAATCAAGGTTTAACAGCCTCACCTGTTCCTACAGTATTAGAGAATACCATTGGTAATATTAATTGGACAAGAATTACTGATGGTGAATATAGAGGAGAACTTAATGATGGTTTTGTTATAGGTAAAACAACAATTTTTATTACAGCTAATACAAGTCAAGGAAGTAGTGTATTATTTTCTATTATAGATACTAATACAATAGAATTAGCCACATCCAATACAACTGATGCATTAGTAGATGATTTATTATCCGAAACACCAATAGAAATAAGAGTGTATAATTAACCTATTTTCCAAACTGCTTTAATCTGACAACGCATTCTAGTAGCATCATTCCAATTACCACCAACAACTACACCGTCTTTAATAGTGAAAGCGTGACGTGAAATAACAATGATATAAGTTCCCCTATCATACCACTTTACGAACTGACCAACTGTTTTGATACCTGGGTCCGTAATAGGTTTGATTGACTTACGACCTAATTTACGACCTTCTGAAACCATTTGATTCATAGTCGGTATAAATCGTTTAGTTCCGCATTTTGGTTGTCTTAGAAACTCTTTAGCAACGAACCGGTGAGTCTTATTATAATCCCAATCTAAGGCAGAAGCAAATGCCCTAACAACACAATCTTTGGTTTCTGTACGGGCTAATAGTGATTCTGAATATCCTTTAATAGAGTCTTTAGCTGATTGGAATTGAAGTGACATATTGTAGTGATTAAAAGACAAAGATACGGAATTTTAATTAAATATATACTATATGAATAAATTAAAAGGTATAGAAGATTTTGCAAAAACTCGTGGAGCAGGAGCTGAGAAGATTGCAACTGGTGCAAAAGAAAAAGGAGGATTAGCTCTTCTTACTTGGAGACACTTCAAAGTTAAACTTCCCTATTATGAAAAGGCATCTAAAGGAGAATTAGATGAGGTAGAAGCTAAAAAAGAATTTAATAAGACCTTAAACTCTATTAGTTTAGATATGACACAAACTGAGTTTCAAACTGAAATGGGTAGATTAGAAGTGTTAGGTGAATTATTAATTAAAGGAGAATAAACATATGAAAAATATTAAATCATTTAAATTATTTGAGAGTGGGCTTCCTTACTCATATTCTCAAGATATGCAAATTGCAATAAATAGTCTTCTTTCGGAAATGAGATTTCAACCACATATTAATCAACTCAATAGATGGACTGGTAATATGAGAAAGTTTAATGTTGGTGTAGTTGCTAATGAATCTAAATGGGGCATACAATATGAAGTAGGATTTAGATTGGATGAACCAGTTGATATTAGTTTAGTCAATAGTGAAATCAAATCATGTTGGAGAGATATTATGGAAGTAATAATGGATAGATCTAAATCACAAGGTGAAGTTAAATTAACTAAGTTTGATTATTTTGGACATTCTGCTGTTGGTAGAAAAAATGGCCACACTAAAGAAATTGAAGATATAACTGATAGGTTAGAAGATGCTATTGAATTAGCTGAGGTTGATCCTAAACCAGGTCCATATTGTCCGATTATGTTTCAATTTACGGTAGTAAATTAATTACTTA